>ERZ1066121.384-NODE-384-length-40931-cov-10.407794_pt1 | contig 40931 bp, 40 predicted proteins | sample MGYA00382768_ERZ1066121 | MGnify/ENA primary metagenome ERZ1066121 (study PRJEB33369, sample SAMEA5778351) | biofilm metagenome | biome: Industrial cooling water; feature: Water cooling tower basin; material: Biofilm | place: United Arab Emirates | collected...
GACCCTTGGGGTTCGCGGAAGGCCAGCCCCATCGACCCGGACGCCCTCGGCCACCGATGGGGGGGCGTCCTTCGGTCCAGGAGCTGGGTCCCGCTGGTAAGCCCTTCCGCCCCGGCCCTGCCTGGCCGGGTGTCTCGCTCTTTGAGGGGGCCTGGGCCGCCCCACCGGGAGGCCGCCGTGGAGGCGGCCGCAAAGACCCGGCCGCCGCGCGTCGAGGACGCGCCGTCAGGGCCACCGCGCGAGCGGCGGCAGGCTCATCAGCACCGCCGCCGGATCGTGCCCGGACGCGAGCCCGAACCTCGTCCCCCGGTCGTAGAGCAGGTTGAACTCGGCATAGAGCCCCCGGTGCACGAGCTGCCTCTCCCGCTCCGCCTCCCCCCAGGGCTCCCCCAGTCGCCTCTCGGCGACCGGCAGCCAGGCGGGCAGGAAGGCCTCCCCGATCGCCCGCGTCAGCGCGAAGTCCGCCTCGAAGTCCCCCGTGCAGCGGTCGTCCATGAACACGCCGCCCACCCCCCGCGCCCGTCCCCGGTGCGGCACGAAGAAGTAGCGGTCGGCCCAGTCCTTGAGCGCCTCATAGGCCCCGAAGGGCAGGAGCGCCGCCCGCAGCGTGTCGTGGAAATGGCCCGTGTCCTCGGCCACCTCGATGGCCGGGTTGAGGTCCGTGCCCCCCCCGAACCACCAGGCGCCGGGCGTCCAGAACATCCTGACGTTGAGGTGCACGGCCGGCACCCGGGGGCTCAGGGGATGCGCCACCAGGCTCACGCCCGAGGCCCAGAAGCGCGGGTCCGCCTCGATCCCCGGCACCCCCCGCTCCGCCATGGCCCGCCGCGCCCCCTCGCCCAGCGCCCCGTGCACCGTGGAGAACCCCACGCCCGCCTTCTCGAAGACCCGCCCCCCCGCGAAGGTCGCCATCACGCCCCCTCCGCCGTCCTCCCCGCGCCGCGTCTCGCGCCGCTCCGCCGGCCGGCCGTCGAGCGCCTCGAAGGCCGCCACGATGCGGTCCCGCAGCCCCTCGAACCAGGACGCCGCCCGCCCGCGCTCCGCCGCCATGTCCGCCATCGGGCCCCCCGCGCTATCGGATAGCGCCCCTAGCACCCTTTCCGCCCCCTCTCCACCGGGCTACCCTCTCCCAAGCCCCGCCAACCCGGTCCCCGCCATGCGCCCCCTCGCCATCGCCGTCCCCGCCCTCGTCTTCCTCGTCGCCTGCGTCACCCCCCGCCAGGCCTGCGAGTCGCAGGCCACGGGCGAGCTGCGCACCATCGACGCCCTGATCGCCGAGACGCAGGGCAACCTCGCCCGCGGCTACGGCCTGGAGCAGTCCCAGGAGGTGCGCAGCCGCCGCGAGCTCTGCGACGGCCGGCGCGAGGACGGCACGACGTTCCGCTACTTCTGCGACCGCACCGACGTGGTGGACGTGGAGCGCCCCGTGGCCCTCGACCTGCGGGCCGAGCAGGCCAAGCTCGACTCCCTCCTCGACCGCCGGGCTCTGCTCCAGGACGGCGTCGCGGCCCGCCTCCAGGCCTGCCAGGCGCTCCCCGACGAGATCTAGCGTCGCCTGACCACCGGCCGCCGCGCCTCGCCGGGCCGGCGGGGATGGCGCGCGTGAAGGATCTTGAAGCCCCCCTCGGCCCCCAGCGCCTCGGCCTCGCGGAACGCCTCCGCCAGGGCCGCCTCGTAGGGCAGGCCCCGGTTGGCCACCAGCCACAGCTGCCCCCCAGGCGCGAGCGCCCGCGCGGCCGCCGCCACGAAGGCGGCGCCAAGCCCCGGGTCCGCCTCCCGCCCCCGGTGGAAGGGCGGGTTCACGACGCAGCCGTCCCAGGGACCGAGCGGCGCCTCCAGCGCGTCCGCCCACAGGAACCGGGCCCTCTCGTCCACGACGTTGAGCCGCGCGCAGTCGAGCGCCAGCCCCTCGGCCTCCACGAGGTCGAGCGAGGCCACGCCCTCGCGGGCCAGCACCGCGAGCGACAGCACGCCCACCCCGGCGCCGAGGTCGCCCATGCGCCGGGGCAGCTTGGCGGGCAGCGCCCGGGCCAGGAGCAGCGAGGCCGGGTCCGCGCCCGCCTCGCTGAACACGCCCGGCTGGTGGAAGAGCCCGTCCGCCCCCCGCTCCGGCCCGCGCGAGGCCCAAGGCTCGAAGCCCGGGCCTCCGGAGAACCAGAAGAGCCGCCCATGGCCCAGCGTCACGCCCTCCGTGCCGGGCCGCAGCGCCCGCACCTCGCGCCAGAGCGCGTCCACCCCGTCCGCCCTCTGCCCGTCCACGAGGACCAGGGGGGCGCGGGCGGCCGCCTGCGCGACCAGGGCGCGGGCCAGGGCCTTGGAGCGCGGCACCGACACCCAGGCCACCGCCGCCTCGGGCGCCTCGTCGGCGACGCGCCAGCCCTGGCGCGCCCAGGCGTCGCGGTGGGGCCGGAAGGAATGGACGATCGTGGTCCTGTCGCGCCCCAGCGCGTCGAGGTCCGTCCCCGGCGCGGGGCGCAGGGCCAGCGCCTCTCCCCCGGGCAGCGCGAGCCCCTCGTCGAGGGCGGCATCGAGGCGCGCGCGAGCCATCGGCCGAGCAGCCCGGGGGGCTACTCCTTCTCCATGGTGCATTGCAGCGGGTGCTGGTGGCGCTGGGCGAAGTCCATGACCAGCGCCACCTTGGTCTCGGCGATCTCGTAGGAGAAGACGCCCACCACCGCCAGGCCCTTCTTGTGCACCGTCAGCATCAGCTCGAAGGCCTGGGCGTGGCTCATGCCGAAGAAGCGCTCGAGCACGTGGACCACGAACTCCATGGGCGTGTAGTCGTCGTTGAGCAGGAGCACCTTGTAGAGCGGCGGGCGCTGGGTCTTGACGCGCGTCTCGACGCGCACGCCCGTGCCGCCCTCGCGGTCGCCGTCCCCCTCGCCCCCCTGCCCAGGGCCGCGGCCCGGCCGTCCCGCCATCGCCCTCACCACCGCCTCGTGCCGCCCCTGCCGCTCGCCCTGGGCGGGAGATATAGGATCCCCGCGCGGGCAGGGAAAGACGGCGCGGGAGGCCTGGGGATGAACGGATGGGTGATCGGCGGCACGGGAGGGCGGGCATGACCGGCTGGCTGGTCGGGTTCGACGCCGACGACACGCTCTGGCACAACGAGCGCGCCTTCCGCCTCACCGAGGACCGCTTCCTGGCCCTGCTCGCCCCCCACGCCGAGGAGCGGAGCCTGCGCGCCCGCCTCCTGGAGGCCGAGCGGCGCAACCTCGGCCTCTACGGCTTCGGCGTGAAGGGCTTCACGCTCAGCATGATCGAGACCGCCATCGAGGCCACGCGGGGCGCCGTGCCGGCCGCCGTCATCGCCGAGATCCTCGCCTCGGGGCGCGAGATGCTGGCCCATCCCATCGAGCTCCTCCCCGGCGCCCGCGAGGCGGTGGAGGCCGCCTCGGCGGCGGCCCGCGTGGTGCTCATCACCAAGGGCGACCTGCTCGACCAGGAGCGCAAGCTCGCCCAGTCGGGCCTGGGCGAGCTCTTCGACGCCGTGGAGGTGGTCAGCGACAAGACCCCCGACACCTACGCGCGGCTCTTCCGCCGGCACGGCGGGGGGGAGGCCGTCATGGTCGGCAACTCGCTCAAGTCGGACGTGGTGCCGGCCATCGAGGCCGGCGGCTGGGGCGTGCACGTGCCCCACGGGGTGCACTGGGCGCTCGACCTGGCCGAGCCGCCCCGGGGGCATCCGCGCTTCCGCGAGGTTCCTGATTTGGTCCAGGCGACGGCGGCCCTGCGCGGGATCGGCGCCCTGCCGGCTTGACGCTGCGTCCCGTCGGCGGGTTGCGGCCGCCGCATTCATGCCCCAATCGGGCCTCAATCAAGGGATGGTGCGAGTCGGGCGCCTGTGGCCCCACATCTTCGTGCGATGCCTCCAGGTCGTCTCGCAAGCGCCTTCAACAAGACGGTTTTCCTGTGCCAAACCTTCTGCTAGCGTGCTTCCAAGAGGGCCGGGCACGCACCCGTCCCCAGGGCAGAATGGGGCAGGAATCATGGGCCGTCGCGTAGGGCACGTCGCCTTCTGGGCGTTCGTCGTCGCTTGGGGTCTCCTCTTGGCGACGGTGGCGAGGGCAGTGCCCTACGCGGCCTTCGTCATGGACGCCCGCACCGGCGAGGTCATCTACAGCGAGAACGCGGAGACCCCGCTGCACCCCGCCTCGCTGACCAAGATGATGACCCTCTACGTGGCCTTCCAGGCCATTCAGAGGGGCGAGATCACGCTCGACACCGAGGTGCGCATCCCCGCCGACGCCGCCGCCCAGCCCCCCTCGCGCCTCGGGCTGCGCGAAGGCCAGACCATCCGTCTGCGCTACCTCCTGCGCGCGGCGGCGGTGAAGTCGGCCAACGACGCCGCGACGGCCATCGGCTACGCCATCGCCGGCTCCCAGCCCGCCATGGCCGAGCGCATGAACGCCATGGCCGCCGCCATGGGCATGACCGGCACCCGCTTCGTCAACATGAACGGCCTGACGGCCGAGGGCCACTACTCGACGGCCCGCGACATGAGCCTGCTCGGCCGCCACCTCGTCTACGACTTCCCCCAGTACTACAACCTCTTCAGCCGCCGCGTGGCCGACGCGGGCGTCGCCGAGGTCGCCAACACCAACCGCCGCTTCCTCGACAGCTACGAGGGCGCCGACGGCATCAAGACCGGCTACACGGTCGCGGCCGGCTACAACCTCGTGGCCTCGGCGCAGCGCGGCGAGGTGCGCATCATCGCCACCGTCTTCGGCGGCACCAGCACGGCCGACCGCAACGCCCGCGTGGCGGACCTGCTCGACATGGGCTTCGCCGCCGCCCCGGCCCGGGCGATCGTGAGCGCCGACCCCCTGCCCCAGGTGGCCGCCGCCGACGCCGGAGGCGGGGACGGGGAAGCGGGCGCCCGCGCCGTGCGCGTGTCCGGGATGGTGGAGCGCAGCCTGCGCCCCGGCGCCCGGCCGGCGGACGCGGCCGTGGCGCTCGCCGCCGAGGTGGCCGGGGCGCCGCCGCCCGGCGCCGTCAGCGCCACCGAGATCGAGGCCCTCGTCGCCGAGGCCATCGCCGAGCCCGAGGGCGACGCCCCCGCCGAGGCGGCCCAGGCGGAGTCCATCGAGATGATCATGACGGCCGCCGCCATAGACCCCGGCGCGGCGCCGCTCCTGCGGCCGGACCCGGAGGTCGTCACCCGCGTGTCCTCCTCCGGGGGCGGCGGCTGGGGCGTGGACATCGGCCGCTTCCCGTCGCGCGATGCGGCCGAGCGGGCGCTCATCCAGCTCGCCATCGCCGAGGCCGAGGCGCTCCAAGGCGGCGTGAGGCGCGTGGACAACGGCCAGGGCGGCTGGGCGGGCACGGTCGTGGGCCTGTCGCGCGACCAGGCGGACCTCGCCTGCCGGCGCCTCGCGGCGCGCTCGCAGACCTGCTTCATGCTGGGGGCCGAGGGGTGACGGGGGCTCAGGCGGCGCCTTCGGGGAAGGCCGCGCGCAGCAGGGCCTTGGTGTAGGGCTCGCGCGGGGACCGGAAGATCGCCTCCGCCGTCCCCTCCTCCAGCACGTCGCCGTCCTTCATCACCATGACGCGATGGGCCATGGCCCGCACCACGTCCAGGTCGTGGCTGATGAAGATGAAGGCGAGCCCGTGCCGCGCCTGCAAGCCCCGCAGGAGCTGGACGATCTGCACCTGCACCGTCTTGTCGAGCGCGCTGGTGGGCTCGTCGAGCACCACGAGGCGGGGCCGCAGGACCACGGCGCGGGCGATGGCGATGCGCTGGCGCTGCCCGCCCGAGAACTCGTGGGGGTAGCGGTCCATGGTGAGGGGGTCGAGGCCCACCTCGCGCATGATGGCGGCCACCGCCGCGCGCCGGTCCTCGCCTTGGTCGAGCCCGTGCACGTCGAGCCCCTCCGCGACGATCTCCGCAGCGGTCATGCGCGGCGACAGGCTCCCGTAGGGGTCCTGGAAGACCACCTGCATGGAGCGCCTGAGCCCGCGCAGCTCCGGCTTCGACAGGCGATGCACGTCGCGCCCGAGCACCACCGCGCGCCCCTCCGACGGCAGGAGCCGCAGGAGCGCCAGCGCCAGCGTCGTCTTGCCCGACCCCGATTCGCCCACGATGCCCAGGGTCTCGCCCGCCCGCACTCGCAGCGTCGCGGCGTTGACCGCCTTGACGTGGCCCACCGTGCGGCGGAAGAGCCCGCCATGGACGGGGAACCACACGCGCAGGTCGCGCGTCTCGGCCACCACCTCCGCGCCCTCGGCCACGGGGCCCGGCACGCCGGTCTGCTCGGCCGCGAGCAGGGTCCGCGTGTAGGGGTGGCGCGGGGCGGCGAAGATCGCCGCCGTCTCGCCCTGCTCCACGATCTCGCCCCCCTGCATGACCGCCACGCGGTCGGCGATCCTGCGCACGATCTTGAGGTCGTGGGTGATGAAGAGCATGGACAGCCCCTCGGCGGCCTTGAGGTCGGCGAGGAGGTCCAGGATCTGCGCCTGGATGGTCACGTCGAGCGCGGTGGTCGGCTCGTCGGCGACCAGCAGCTCCGGCCCGTTGGCCAGCGCCATGGCGATCATCACCCTCTGGCGCTGCCCGCCCGAGAGCTGGTGGGCATAGGCGCCCAGGCGCGAGGCGGGGTCGCGGATGCCCACGCGGCCGAGGAGGTCCACGACGCGCGCCCGCGCGGCCTCCCCCCGCAGGGCCTGGTGAAGCTCCAGGCTCTCCCCGATCTGCCGCTCGATGGTGTGGAGCGGGTTGAGCGAGGTCATGGGCTCCTGGAAGATGAAGCTCACGTCGTTGCCCCGCAGGCGCATCAGCTCGCGCTCCGGGAGCCCCAGCACCTCCCGGCCCTTGAGCCTCACGCTCCCCGTCACCCCGGCGGTGTCGCCGAGAAGGCCCATGGTGGACAAGGCCGTGACGGACTTGCCCGACCCGCTCTCCCCCACCAGCGCGAGTGTCTCGCCCCGCCCGATGGAGAAGGACACGCCGCGCACGGCCTCCACGGGGCCGCCCTCGGCGCGGAAGCGGACGCGGAGGTCGCGCGCCTCCAGGACGTTCACTTGAACGTCTTCCTGGGGTCGAAGGCGTCGCGCACGCCCTCGAAGATGAAGACGAGCAGCGCCAGCATGATGGCGAAGGTGAAGAAGGCCACGAAGCCCAGGGACGGCATGTGCAGGTTCTCCTTGGCCTGCTGCGCCAGCTCGCCCAGCGAGGGAGCGGAGGAGGGCAGCCCGTAGCCCAGGAAGTCGAGCGTGGCCAGCGTGCCGATGGCGCCCGTGACGCGGAAGGGCAGCATGGTCAGCGTCGCCACCATGGCGTTCGGGAGCAGGTGGCGGAACATGATGACCGAGTCGCGCACCCCGAGCGCGCGGGCGGCGCGGACGTACTCGAAGTTGCGCGCCCTTAGGAACTCGGCCCTGACCACGCCCACGGCCCCGATCCAGCCGAAGAGCACGATGATGGCGACGAGGAGCCAGAAGGACCGGCCCAGGATGGCGAAGAGGATGATGATGACGTAGAGCTCGGGGATGCCGCTCCAGACCTCGATGACGCGCTGGAAGGCGAGGTCCACCCAGCCCCCGAAGTAGCCCTGGAGCGCCCCGGCGATCACCCCCACGATCGTGGTGGCGGCCGTGACGATCAGGGCGAAGAGAACCGACAGGCGGAAGCCGTAGATGACGCGGGCCAGCACGTCGCGCTTGGTGTCGTCGGTGCCCAGCCAGTTCTGCGCGTCCGGCGCCGAGGGGGCGGCCCCGGGCCGGTCCACGATGGTGTCGTAGCTGTAGGGGATGGGGGGCCAGATCATCCAGCCCTTGCGGAACTCGGGGTCCGTGATGGTGCCGGCCTCGGCCTGCGCGATCAGCCCCTCCGGGTCGTCGAAGCAGCCCTGGAGGCCGCCGGTGTAGATCAGGCAGCGCACCTCGGGGGCGGCGTAGTCGGCCTGCGTGGGGAAGTCGCCGCCGAAGCTCCTCTCGCTGTAGAACGTGGTCAGCGGCACGCGCCACTCGCCCCGGTAGCTCACCAGGATGGGCTGGTCGTTGGCGATGATCTCCGCGAAGAGCGAGAGCACGAAGAGCACCGAGAAGATGGCGAGCGACCAGAAGGCGCGGGAGTTGGCGCGGAACACGCGCCAGCGCCGCCGCCCCAGCGGCGTGAGCCAGGGGCGGCGCGAGGGCGCGAGCGCCGGCGCGGGGGCGGCGCCCGGCATGGGCTGGGGGACCACGGGATCGAGGGGCGCCTCGCTCATCCGCGCGTCCCGAAGTCTATGCGCGGGTCCACCCACACGTACATGAGGTCCGACAGGATGCCCACGAGCAGCCCGATCAGCGAGAAGGCGAAGAGCGTGCCGAAGATCACCGGGTAGTCGCGCGCCACCGCCGCCTCGAAGCCCAACCGCCCCAGCCCGTCGAGCGAGAACAGCGTCTCGATGACCACGGAGCCGCCGAAGAAGACGCCCACGAACAGCGCCGGGAAGCCCGCGATGACGATGAGCATGGCGTTGCGGAACACGTGGCCGTAGAGCACGCGCCTCTCCGACAGGCCCTTGGCGCGGGCCGTCATCACGTACTGCTTCTTGATCTCGTCGAGGAAGCTGTTCTTGGTCAGCAGCGTCAGAGTGGCGAAGGCCGAGATGGTGGAGGCGATCACCGGCAGGGTGATGTGCCACAGGTAGTCCACGACCTTGCCCCAGGGGCTCAGCTCCTCCCAGTTGGGCGAGGTCAGGCCCCGGAGCGGGAAGATCTGCCAGTAGGAGCCGCCCGCGAAGAGCACGATGAGGAGGACGGCGAAGAGGAAGCCGGGGATGGCGTAGCCCACGATGATGGCCGCGCTCGTCCAGGTGTCGAAGGGCGTCCCGTCCCTGACCGCCTTGCGGATGCCGAGCGGGATGGAGACGAGGTAGGCGATGAGGGTGCTCCAGAGGCCCAGCGTGATGCTCACGGGCAGCTTGTCGAGCACCAGGGCCACGACCGACTCGGACTTGAAGAAGCTCTCGCCGAAGTCGAAGCGGGCGTAGTCCCACATCATCAGCAGGAAGCGTTCGAGCGGCGGCTTGTCGAGCCCGAACTGCGCCTCGAGCTGGGCGATGAACTCGGGGCGCAGCCCCTGCGCGCCCACGTAGGCCGTCTCGGCGCCCGCGTCGGCCTCGGCGGCCTCGGCTCCGCCGCCGGCGATGGTGGCGAAGACGTCGCCGCGCCCCTCCAGGTTGGCGATGTACTGGTCTATCGGCCCGCCGGGGACGAACTGCGTGAGCACGAAGTTGACGATCATGATCCCGAGCAGCGTCGGGATCAGCAGGAGCAGGCGGCGGAGGACGTAGGCGCCCAAGATCGGCTCAGTCGAGCGCGCCGGCCGCGCGCAGCCTCTCGGCCCCGGCCTCGTCGTACCACCAGAAGTCGAGCTGGCCCACCGAGAAGGGCGGCAGGGGGTCGGGGTGGTCGTACTGGTCCCAATAGGCGACCCAGCTCTCGTCCTTCCACCACTGCGGCACCCAGAACCGCTTGGCGCGCAGGACGCGGTCGAGCGCGCGCACGGCCGTCTTCATGGACTCCTCGTCCTGGGCGCCCACCACCGCCTCGATCAGCCGGTCCACGGCGGGGTCCTCGAGCCCCATGAGGTTGCGGTTGCTCTCGACCGCGCCCTCGGAGCCGAACCACTGCTTGAGCCCCGTGCCGGGCTCCCAGTCCATGGTGAACTGCTGGGTGGCCATGTCGAAGTCCGAGTCGCCCCGGCGCTGCTCCTCCTGCGCGGGGTCCACCATGTCGAGCCGCGCGTCCACGCCCAGCGCCTTGAGGTTCTCCACGTAGGGCGTGATGATCCGCTGGAAGGAGGGGGAGGATTCGAGGAACACCACGCGCAGCGGCTCGCCCTGGGCGTTGCGCCGCAGCCCGTCCTCGCCCACGGTCCAGCCCGCCTCGTCGAGCAAGGCGGAGGCGCGGCGCAGGTTGGCGCGGTCCACCTCCGTGTCGGCGCGCGACGTGGGCGGCAAGACCGCCTCGTCCGTCAGGATCGAGGCGTCGAGCAGCCCCTCGTCCACGAGCGGCCGCAGAAGCGCCAGCTCGCCTTCGGACGGCGCGCCCGAGGCGGCCATGTCGCTGTTGTCCCAGAACGACGTGGTGCGTACGTACAGCCCGTAGAACAGGCTCTCGTCGCTCCATTCGAAGTTGAACATGAGCCCGATGGCCTCGCGCACGCGGGGGTCCACGAACGTGTCGCGGCGCAGGTTGAAGACGAAGCTCTGCCCCGACCCGAGGCTGCCCGTCTGCGGCGTCTCGCGCACCACCCAGCCCGCGTCAATGGCCGGGAAGTCGTAGGCGGTCGCCCAGTTGAGCGATGAGTTCTCCGTGCGGAAGGTGTATTCGCCCGCCTTGAAGGCCTCCAGCGCCGCCGTGGTGTCGGCGAAGTACTCCACGCGGATCCTGTCGAAGTTGGCGCGGCCGCGGTTGATGGGCAGGTCGGCCCCCCACCAGTCGGGGTCGCGGGCGTAGGTCACGGACCGGCCCGCGTCGAAGCTCTCCAGCACGTAGGCGCCCGAGCCCAGCGGCGGCCCGTCCGGCCAGGTCTCGTCGAGCCGCCGCCCCGAGGCCTCGAAGTCGGCGCGGCTCAGGATGGGGATGCCGCCGGCGAGCCCGACGCGGTCGCGCAAGGGGGCCTCGGGCGTGAAGGTGAACCTGACCCTCTGCGCGTCGAGAGCCTCCACCGAGGCGATCTGCGCGCCGAAGGCGGCGCGGAAGCTCTCCAGGCCCTGGGACATGAACAGCTCGTGCGAGAACACCACGTCGTCGGCGGTGAGCGGCGAGCCGTCCGAGAAGCGCGCCTCGGGGCGGATGGTGAAGATCACCCAGTCGAGCGAGGGCGGGTACTCGAGCGTCGAGCACACCAGGCAGTAGATGTCGGTGGGGTCGTCGGCCACGCCCGTCATCAGCGTCTCCTGCCCCACGGTCCCGAGCGCGGCCGGGTTGCCCAGCACCGTGTAGGAGTTGAAGCTGTCGAAGAGCCCCTGCGACCAGGTGCTGATCTCGCCGCCCTTGGGGGCGTCGGGGTTGACATAGGCGAGGCGCTCGAAGTCGGCCGGGTAGCCCAGCTCCCCGAAGAAGGTGTAGCCGTAGGACGTGACGGTCTCCCCCGCCTCCTGCGCCCGGGCCGGCGGCGCGAGGAGCGCCCCGCCCAGCGCCAGAGCGCCGGCGGCGAGCCAGGGGGCCGGTCGGGGCGCGGGGCGGGCAAGGGCGGCGGGGCGGTGGCGCATCGGGGGCTCCGGGTCGCGGGTGCTGCTGGGTCGCGGGTGGCGTCCCGCCAGCCTTGCGGGGCCGTCGCGCGACACACAAGACAGGAATGCGTGAGAGGCCCCGCCTCACGCCCGCCCCCGGACATGCGGACGCCGCCCGCGGGGAGGCGCGGCGGCGTCCGGGACCGGGGGAGCGGGGTCAGCCGCCGGGGTTGGTGGCCAGGTAGGCGATCAGGTTGGCGCGATCCTGCACGTTGCGGATGCCGTTGAAGTTCATCTTGGTGCCGGGGGCGTAGCCGCGCGGGTTCTCGAGGAAGAGGTTGAGCTGGATCGGATCCCAGACCTGCGCGACCTCCTCCAGCGCGCCCGAGTAGCCCTCGTAGCCCACGGCCGTGTCCACGGGACGGCCGACGATGCCGTAGAGGTAGGGGCCGGTGCGGTTGTCGCCCTGCACGAGCGAGTGGCAGGCCGAGCAAGGCCGGAACTCGGCCTGGCCGGCGGCGGGGTCGGCAGCGGCGAAGGCGGTCTGGAACTCGGCCACCAGCTCCTCCTGGCTCTTCTCGGGCGCCGCGCCGGGGGCGTCGGGGACGGGGATGGTATAGGCCTGGCGTGGCTCCTCGCCCTCGGCCGCGGCTTTCTCCTCGGGGTAGGCGCCGTAGATCACCTGCGCCCCCCAGCCCCCCAGGAGGAACACCAGGAGAGCGCCGCCGAAGCCGCCCACGATCTTGGTCCAGAACATCGTGTCCATGCGGGCGGCCGTCCCTTTCCCCGGAAGTGCCGGACCACATAGTCGCTTCCCCCCGGCCGAGGCAAGGTGTAGGCGCCCGCGACGCGACGCAGACGGGTGCGGCAGGCGCCCGCAGGGGGGACGGATGCGCATCGCCTTCCAGGGAGAGGAGGGGGCCTACGGCCACCAGGCCTGCCGCGAGGCCTACCCGGGCCACGCGCCGCTCCCCTGCCCCTCCTTCGAGGACGCGCTGGCGGCCGTGCGCGAGGGCCGCGCCGATCTCGGCATGATCGCCGTGGAGAACTCGACCTACGGCCGCGTCGCCGACGTCCACCATCTCCTGCCCGAGAGCGGCCTGTCCATCGTGGCCGAGGCCTTCGTGGCCGTCCGCATCGCCGTCCTGGGCGTCCGGGGGGCCACGCTGGCCGGGCTCCGGCGCGTGCGCGGCATGGGCATCCTCTTGGGCCAGGCGCGCGGCTTCGTGCGCGCCCAGGGCCTCCAGACGCTCGCCTGGTCCGACAACGCCGCCGGCGCCCGCGAGGTGGCGCGCCTGGGCGATCCGGCCGAGGGCGCGCTCGCCTCCGAGGTCGCGGCCGAGGCCTACGGGCTCGACGTGCTGGCGCGGGGCGTGGAGGACCAGGCGGGCAACACGACGCGCTTCCTGGTCATGGCGCGCGAGGCCGACCTCGGGCGGCGCGGCCCGCACATGATGACGGCCTTCGTGTTCAACGTCCGCAACATCCCGGCCGCGCTCTACAAGGCCATGGGCGGCTTCGCCACCAACGGCGTCAACATGACCAAGCTGGAGAGCTACATGATCGGCGGCCGCTTCTCGGCCACCCAGTTCTACGCCGAGGTCGAGGGCCACCCCGAGGACGCACCCCTCGCCCGCGCCCTGGAGGAGCTGCGCTTCTTCTCCACGGAGGTGCGGCTGATGGGCGTCTTCCCGGCCGCGCGCCCGCGCCACGAGGGCTGAGGGTCAGGCCCGGCCCGCCGGGCGCTGCGCCCAGGCCAGCTCCACGCCGCGCGCCCAGGCCTTGAGCCGGGCGCCCATGCGCCTCTCGATGCCGCCCCGCCCGAGCCGGAGCGCCTGCAAGAGGATGCGCGAGCCGAGCGAGGTGGCCTCCAGGTCCATGGCCAGCGTCAGCCGCGTCGTCCCGCGCCCGAGCGTGACGAGGTCGGCCGTGCTCTGCCCCCGCAGGCCCCCGCCCTCCAGCCGCGCCGCCACGTGGCCCGGCGGGTCCAGCCGCTCCACCGCCACCGTGAGCCGTCTCTCGCGCCCCCGGTAGGGGAACCGCACCTGCCAGGTCGCCCCCGTCCCCAGGCCCGCCTGGCGGTCGAGCCGGCGCACCTCGGCCCCGCGCCGCAGCGCCTGGCGCTCGAAGGCGGCGGCGTCGGTGGCCTGGGCGAAGACGTGGGAGGCCGGCGCCGCGATGTCCTCCGAGACGCTGATGCGCATGGCCCCTCCCCCGCTGCCGCCTCCATCGCGTCAGCCGAGCCGGTCCGCAAGCCACTGCCGCAGCAGGAACCCCGCGATGGCCCCGGGCCGTGGCGCGGCGATCTCGGGGTCGCGCCCCGCCACCGCCCGCGCCACCCTTTCCCGGCTCGCCCAGAGCGCCGATTCGAGTTCGGCGGGGTCGAGCGTGATCGCCTCGGACAGCGCCTGCCCCCGGCAGGCGATCATCAGGGAGGACGGAAAGGGCCAGGGCTGGGAGGCGAGGTAGGACACAGGCCCCACCCGCACCCCCGTCTCCTCGCGCACCTCGCGCCTGACGGCCGCCTCCACCGTCTCGCCGGGTTCCATGAAGCCCGCGAGCAGCGAGACCATGCGCGGCGGCCAGGCGGCGTTGCGGCCGAGCAGCACGCTGTTGCCGCGCGTGACCAGCATGATGACCACCGGGTCCGTGCGCGGGAAGTGATGCGCGCCGCAGAGCGGGCAGAGCCTCTGCCAGCCCGCCATCTCGGCCACCGACGCGGCGCCGCAGGCCGCGCAGAAGCCGTGGGAGGCGTGCCAGCCCAGGAGCGCCCGCGCCGTCGCCGCCGCCTCCGCCTCGTGGGGGGGCAGGAGCGGCATCGCCTCGCGCAGCCCCATCCGCCGCCCCCCGGGGGGCGCGGCCTCCGCCGCCGCCGCCCAGAGCCCCTCGCCTCCCTGGAGCCCCAGGAAGGCCGCCTCCCCCCCCGGCGGCTCGACCAGGAGGAGGCGCGGCGCCTCGGGCGGCCCCAGGACCACCGGGTCGCCCCCCTCCAGGAGCAGCGCCCGCGCGCCGGGCCGCGCCCGCAGGGCCGCGAGAGCCTCCGCGTCCCCCCTCAGATGCGCCGCCCGGTCGCGCGCCGCGAAGGGGCCGAGCGCGGGGTCGAGGCCCCCGAGGGTCACTGTTTCGGCGATTTTCACGGCGGCGCCTTACCTTTCCCGCATTTCGTCCCAGAATCGTGGCCGGGGGCCAGGAATCAACTGGGGGTTGATCGGGAGCCCGGGGGGACAGGGCTTGGGCGGCAGGGGAGAGGTCATCGCGCGCCTGCGCCTCGTCGCCACGGCCGACCTTCACCTGCACTTGCTGCCGCACGACTACTACGCCGACCGCCCGCTGGGCGCCATCGGCCTGGCGCGGCTGGCGCCCCTCTTGCGCCGCCTGCGCGCCGAGGTGCCGGGCTCCCTGCTCCTCGACGACGGCGACAGCCTCCAGGGCAACCTGCTCGGCGACTGGCTCGCGGCCGAGGGGCGTGGGCGGCCCCACCCCATGATCGCGGCCATGAACGCGCTCGGCTACGACGCGGCCACGCTCGGCAACCACGAGTTCAACCACGGGCTCGACTACCTCCGCCGCGCGCTCGGGGAGGCGCGCTTTCCGGTGGTCTCGGCCAACCTCCTGGGCCGCGACGGCCCGCTCGTGCCGCCCTGGGCGCTGCTGCGGCGCCAGGTCGTGGGGTCGGCGGGGCCGCTGCCCCTCGCCGTCGGCGTGGTCGGCTTCGGCCCCCCGCAGGTGGCGGCCTGGGAGGGGCACCGCCTGGGCGGCGCCGTGGTCGCGCGCGACATCCTGGAGGCGGCGGCCGAGGAGGTCCCCCGGCTGCGCGCCGCCGGGGCCGAGCTGGTGGTGGCGCTCTGCCACGCGGGCCTCGGCCCCGCCTTCCCCGAGCCCATGATGGAGGACGCGGCCATCCCGCTGGCTGCCCTGCCGGGGATCGACGCCCTGGTGCTCGGCCACACCCACGCCGTCGTCCCCGGCCCCCCCGACCCGCGCGAGGAGGCGCCTGGGCCAGGGGTGGACCGGGTTGGGGGGCGCCTGCATGGCCGCCCCGCCGTCCAGCCCGGCGCCTACGGCAGCCACGCGGGCGTCATAGACCTCGACCTCGCCGGCGGCCCGGGCGCCTGGCGCGTGGCCGCCGCGGCCGCCCGCGTCGTGCCTTGCCCGGAGGGTCCGCTGGACCCCGAAGTGGAGGCGGCCGCGCTGCCCACCCACCGGGCCCTGCGCGCCGCCGCCCGCCGCCCCCTGGGCGAGACGGCGGTGCCGCTCCGCAGCTACTTCTCGCTCGTGGCCGCCGACGCCACGCTCGACGTGGTGGCCGACGCCCAGCGCGCCGAGGCCTGGCGGCTCCTGCGCGGCACGCCCGGGGCGGGCCTGCCTGTGCTCTCGGCCGTCGCTCCCTTCAAGGCCGGCGGGCGCGGCGGTCCGCGCCACTACATAGACCTCGAGCCCGGGCCCCTGACGCTCGGCCAGGCGGCCGAACTCTACATCCACCCCAACGACCTCGTGGTGGTGGAGACCACGGGCGCCGGCCTCAGGGCCTGGCTCGAGCGCAGCGCCGCGCTCTTCCTCCAGATCGAGCCCGGCCGCGGCGACCAGCCCCTCATCGACCCCCGCGTGCCCTCCTACAACTTCGACGTCCTCGACGGGCTCAGCTGGCGCATAGACCCCACCGCCCCCCCCGCCACCGACCCCGAGGGCCGCCCCCTCTCCGGCCCCGGCCGCGTGCGCGACCTGCGCCACGACGGGCGCCCGGTGCGCGACGACGACCGCTTCGCCGTGGCCACCAACTCCTACCGGGTCGGCACCGGGGGCGGCTTCGCGGCCGCCACGCGCGCGCGAGTCATCGCCCGCTCCCCGCGCGCCGTGCGCGACCTCGTGCTCGCGGAGGTGCGCGCCGGCCCCGTGCGGCCCGCCCCCCGCCCGCGCTGGGGCTTCGCGGCACCCCCCGGCACGGGGGCGCACTTCCTCACCGGCCCCGGCGCGCTCGCCCACCCGGGCGGCCCCGAGGGCCGCGACCTGCGCCCCCTCGGCCCCGGCGAGCGCGGCTTCTGGCGCTTCGGCATCGCCTTCTGAGGCTCGACAGCCCCGCGCCCTCCCCGTAAGGGCGGCCCATGACGCACCCCTTCGCCGCCGCCATCTTCGACCTCGACGGCACGCTCGTGGACAGCGAGCGCATGGTCTTCGCCGCCGGCGTCGAGGCCTGCCGCGCCTTGGGCCACGAGGTGGACCTGCGCTTCTTCGAGTCCCTCGTGGGCCTCGACGACCGCACCTCCACGCGCCTGATCGAGGAGCACCTGGGCGAGACCCTCGACATGGCCGCCTTCTTCGCCGAATGGGACCGCCTCTGCGCGCGAGGATACGAGGGCGGCATCCCCATCCTGCCGGGCGTCGTGGAGCTGCTCGACGCTCTCAGCGCCGCCGGCCTGCCGCTGGCCCTGTGCACGTCGTCGCGCCGCGACCAGGCGCAGGCCAAGCTGGAGGCAACCGACCTCTTGCGCTTCTTCCGCACGGTGGTGACGGTTGACGACGTGGCCGCGCCCAAGCCCGCGCCCGACCCCTACCTCCTGGCCGCCCAGCGCCTGGGCGTCGCCCCCGGGGCCTGCCTCGCCTTCGAGGACAGCGAGACGGGCGCCCGCTCGGCCCACGCGGCGGGGATGCGCGTCGTGCAGGTCCACGGGCTCCACCCCGCCACCGGCGCCCATGCCCACCACGTCGCCCCCGGCGTGCTGCAGGGGGCGCGCCTGGCGGGCCTGCTGGCGTGAGGCGCGCCCTGGCCTGGGGGCTCGGCGCTCTCCTCCTGCTTGGGCTCCTGGGGCTTGGGGCGCTGGCCTGGGTGGGCCAGGGCGCGGCCGTCACGCTGGTCACGCCCGCGCTCCTGCGCGAGGCCGCCGCCGGGGCCAGGCCCCTCGCCGCGACGGGCCTGGAGGGGCTCCCCGTCGAGGAGGTCACGGTGGACCTCCCCCTCGGCCCCGCCACGGCGCTCTGGGTGCGCGCCGAGCCGCGGCCGGGCGCGCGGCCCCTCGCGGCCCTCTTCGTGCACGGCATCGGCGGGCGCGCCGAGGACGGCGCTCCCTGGGCCGCCGCGCTCCACCGCAGGGGCGTCTCCGTCCTGCTCCTGCGCTACCGCAACGACGAGGGCGCCCCCGCGGCCCCCGACGGCCGCTACGGCGTGGGCACCACCGAATGGGAGGACGCCGCCGCCGGGCTCGACTGGCTGCGCGCCCAGGGCGAGGGGCGCGTCCTCCTCGTCGGCGCCTCCATGGGCGGCGCCATCGTCGGGCAGCTCGTCCGACGCCCCGAGCGGCTGGAGGGCGTCGTGGCGCTGGCGCTCGACGCCCCGGCCGTGGACGGCCCGGCCACGCTCGCCTTCCTCCTGGGCCGCGCCGGCATCCCCCTGCCGGGGCTGGCCGCCGCGCTCGGCACGCAGGTGGCCGCCCGGCGCACGGGCGTGGACCTGCCCGGCGCCCGCGTCGCGGGGGCGCTCGCCGCCTCGCCGCTGCCGCTCCTGCTGCTGCACGGCGCGGGCGACCGGGTCGTGCCCGTGGCGGGCTCGGACGCGCTCGCGGCACGCCGCGCGGCGCCCACGATCTACCTGCGCACCACCGGCGACCACCTGACGGCCTGGGCCAGCGACCCCGCGCTGGTGGAGGGCGCGCTGGACGGGCTCCTCGCCGCGCTCAGATGAGGAAGACCCCCGGAGCGCCGCTCCGGGGGCCTGGGTCCCGGGCCGCCCGGGCGGCCTGGCTCAGATCGCGCCTTCGCGCTGGAGCTTCTTGCGGGCGAGCTTGCGCTGGCGGCGGATCGCCTCGGCCTTCTCGCGGGCGCGCTTCTCGGAGGGCTTCTCGAAATGCTGCTTGAGCTTCATCTCGCGGAAGACGCCCTCGCGCTGGAGCTTCTTCTTGAGCGCGCGCAGCGCCTGGTCGACGTTGTTGTCGCGGACGGAGACTTGCATGTGGTTTTCACCACCTCTCTAGGTCTTCTGCTGTGGCGCAGGACGGCTGGCCCCTAGCAGCCCCCCCGCGCTATGTCCAGCACGAGGAGGTGAGCATGACCGACGATCCCAAGGCGAGGCTCCTGGCCGCCATCCTCCCCCATGTCCCCTTCGACGGCTGGACCGACAGGGCCTTCCGCCGCGCCGCCCGCGACGCCGCCATCCCGGAGGCCGAGGCGCGGCTCCTGTGCCCGCGCGGCGCCTCCGACCTCGCCGCGCTCTGGCACCGCGAGGGCGACCGCGAGATGCGCGAGCGCCTGCCTGGCCTGGCCGGCCTGCGCCTGCGCCTGCGCGAGCGCGTCGCGGCCGCCGTGCGCGACCGGACCTTGCGGGGCGACCGCGAGGTGCTGCGCCGCTCGCTCGCCCACTACGCCCTGCCCGCCAACGCCGCCGAGGGCGCGCGCCTCCTGTGGGAGACGGCCGACGCGGTCTGGGAGGCCTTGGGCGACACGTCGCGCGACGGCAACTGGTACACCAAGCGCGCCACGCTCGCCGCCGTGGTCGCCGCCGCCGCGCTCTTCCGCGTGGGCGACGACTCGCCCGACGGCGCCGCGACGGCGGCCTTCGTGGACCGCCGCATCGCCGACGTCATGGCCTTCGAGGCGTGGAAGGGCACGGCCGGGCGCAACCCCCTCCTGCGCCCGCTCGCCGCTCCCCTCGCCTGGGCGGTGGCCCGCGTCCGGGCGCCCTCCGACGCGCCCAAGGGCCGCTAGCGCAGCAGCGCGAAGAGGAGGACGACCGAGATGACGAGGTTCGACAGCGCCACCGGCTGCAGCGCCCCCAGCACCGCGACGGTGGCCAGCTTGTAGCCGATCTGCAGCGGGAAGAGCGTGAGCGCGATGCTCCGCGCCCGCGCGCCCTCGCCCGTGGCGATGAGGACGAGCCCCACGAGGCTCGCCACCCCGATGGCGAGGTAGAGGCAGACGAGGATGCGCCGCGCGGGCGTGTCGGGACCGAGCACCTGCTCCATCCGCCAGGAGCCCAGGATGGTCAGCGTGGACACGGCCACGGTGACGGCGACGTTGAGGAGGAAGGCGATGAGGAGCATGGACGCGACCCTAGGGCACGGGGGACTCCTTGGCCAGATGCGGGCCGTGGGGATCGGCCGCCCTGGCGGCCCCGAGGCCCTGGTCCCGGTGTCGCGCCCCGTCCCCACCCCCGGTCCCGGCGAGGTGCTGCTGCGCCTCGCCTACGCGGGCGTCAACCGCCCCGACCTGCTCCAGCGCGCCGGCCTCTACGCCCCTCCGCCCGGCGCCTCCGACCTCCCCGGCCTGGAGGGCGCGGGCGTCGTGGAGGCCCTGGGGCCGGGGGTCACCGAGTGGTCCGTGGGCGACCGCGTCTGCGCGCTCCTGCCCGGTGGCGGCTACGCCGAGAAGGCCTTGGCGCCAGCCGCCCACTGCCTGCCCGTCCCCGACGCCCTCCCCTTGCGCGAGGCCGCGGCCCTCCCCGAGACGCTCTTCACCGTCTGGGGCAACGTCTTCGTCCGCGCCGGCCTGCGCCCCGGCGAGCGCTTCTTGGTCCACGGCGGCGCCTCGGGCATCGGCACCACCGCCATCCAGCTGGCCTCCGCCTGGGGCGCCCGCGTCTTCGCCACGGCCGCCGGCCCCGAGAGGGCACGGGCCTGCGAATCCCTCGGCGCCGAGCGCGGCATGGACCGCCACGCCGAGGACTTCGTGGCCCTCCTGAGCGCCGAGGGCGGCGCCGACGTCATCCTCGACATGGTCGGCGGGCCGTACCTGCCGCGCAACCTCCAGGCGCTGGCCGAGGACGGCCGCCTCGTCCACATCGCCTTCATCCAGGGGCCCAAGGCGGAGCTGGACCTCAACCTCCTCATGCGCCGCCGCCTCACCGTCACCGGCTCCACGCTGCGCCCGCAATCCGTGGAGGCCAAGGCGCGCCTGCGCGACGCCATCCTGCGCGACGCCTGGCCCCTGGTCCTCGCGGGCCGCGTCCGCCCCCCCATCGCCCACGAGCTGCCCTTGGAGCAGGCCGCCGAGGCGCACCGGCTCCTCGAGGCGGGCGGCGTGGTCGGCAAGATCGTCCTCGCCCCCTGAGCCCCGCGCCCTACCCTCCGGGGCCATTCCATCCGAGGAGGCACATCATGGCCAGGGACGACAAGGGCGCGAAGGGCCACCCCATCAGCCACACCGACGCCGCGCGCGGCAAGGGCGGCGGCCAGCTCACGCAGAGCGCGGACGACCTGACCGCTAACCCTGCGAGCCAGCAGGCCGAGAAAGGCGGCGAGAACGGCAAGGCCGCCGAGGCGCGCTCGTCCAAGGACCGCCAGGGCAGCTGAGGCGGGCCCGCGGGGGCACCGACGCGGCGTCCCCGCCTCCCGCTGCGTCGCTTTCGCCCTGTCGCGCCCCGCGGCCCTTTGCTAAGGCCCCCGCGACAGCCAGGGGGTGCCCATGCCCGACGCCATCAAGGTCCTCGTGCCCGTCAAGCGGGTGATCGACTACAACGTCAAGGTGCGCGTCAAGGCGGACGGGTCCGGCGTGGATCTCGCCTCCGTCAAGATGAGCATGAACCCCTTCGACGAGATCGCCGTGGAGCAGGCCATCCGCCTCAAGGAGGCGGGCCTGGCCTCCGAGGTGGTCGCCGTGTCCGTGGGCGTGAGGCAGGCGGGCGAGACGCTGCGCACCGCGCTCGCCATGGGCGCCGACCGCGCCATCCTCGTGGTCGCCGCCGAGGACGTCCATCAGGACATCGAGCCCCTGGCCGTCGCCAAGGTGCTGGCCGCCGTCTGCAAGGCGGAAGGCCCGGGGCTGGTGCTCTGCGGCAAGCAGGCTATCGACAACGACATGAACGCCACCGGCCAGATGCTCGCGGCCCTTCTCGGCTGGGGCCAAGCCACCGCCGCCTCCCGTGTCGAGGTGTCGGCTGGCCGCGTCGAGGTGACCCGCGAGGTGGACGGGGGCCTCCAGGACCTCTCCGTGCCCCTGCCGGCCGTGGTCTCGGTGGACCTGCGCCTCAACGAGCCGCGCTACGCCTCGCTCCCCAACATCATGAAGGCCAAGAAGAAGCCCCTGGAGGAGACCTCGCCCCAGGCCCTCGGCGTGGACGTGTCCCCCCGCCTGGAGGTGCTCAGGACCGTGGAGCCCAAGGGCCGCCAGGCCGGCGTGGTCGTCAAGTCCGTGGACGACCTCGTGAGCAAGCTCAAGGATCTGGGCGTCCTGTCCTCCTAACGCCCCCCACCCTTCCGACGAGGTGACCCCATGGCCGTGCTTCTCCTGGCCGAAACAGTGGACGGCAAGCTCGCCGCCGACGCCACGTCCAAGGCGCTGACGGCGCTCGCGCCGCTGGGCGAGGTCCACGTGCTCGTGGCCGGCCAGGGCGGCGACGCGGCCGCCGCCGAGGCGGCGACCCTGCGGGGCGTCTCCAAGGTGCTCTTCGCCGATGGCCACGCGCTCTGCCACGGCATGGCCGAGGCCACCGCCGCGCTCGTGGCCTCGCTCGCCCCCGGCTACTCCCACGTCGCCGCCCCCGCCACCGCCACCTCCAAGAGCGTGCTGCCCCGCGCGGCCGCGCTCCTCGACCTCATGGTGATCTCCGACGTGGTGGCCATCCACGGCCCCGACACCTTCGAGCGCCCCGTCTACGCCGGCAACGCCCTCCAGACCGTGCGCTCGCGCGACCCCATCAAGGTCCTGACCGTGCGCACCGCCTCCTTCGCCCCCGCCGCCGCCGCCGGCGCCTCCGCCCCCGTCGAGCGCGTCCCCTCCCCCGAGGATCCGGGCCTCGCTACCTGGGTGGCCGACAAGGTCGCGGCCTCGGCGCGCCCCGAGCTGACCTCGGCCGGCGCCGTGGTGTCGGGCGGGCGCGGCATCGGCTCCAAGGAGGGCTTCGCCATCGTCGAGGCGCTCGCCGACAAGCTCCACGCGGCCGTGGGCGCCTCGCGCGCCGCCGTGGACGCGGGCTACGCCCCCAACGACTGGCAGGTGGGCCAGACCGGCAAGGTGGTCGCCCCCAACCTCTACGTGGCGCTGGGCATCTCGGGCGCCATCCAGCACCTCGCCGGCATGAAGGACTCCAAGGTCATCGTCGCCATCAACAAGGACGCCGAGGCGCCGATCTTCCAGGTGGCCGACGTGGGCCTCGTGGGCGACCTCTTCCAGGTCGTCCCCGAGCTGACCGAGAAGCTCCCCTAGGCCCGCGCGGGCGGCGGGGGCGCCTCGATCCCCAAGGCCGCCCGGATAGAGGCGGCGAGCGCGGCGGCAGCCTCCTTGTGGGCGGCCGCGCCCATGGTGGCCTCCCCCGGCAGGCGCCGCGTGGGCTGCACCATGACCACGCCCCGCACCAGGGGCCGCAGCCCGTCCAGCATGCGCCGCGTCACGAACAGGGGGTCCCGCGCCAGCGGGTCGGGCCTCTCCTCCCAGGGCACGTCCGAGGGCAGGTGCGGCGACAGCCACAGCAGCAGCGTGCGCGGCCCGATGGCCGCCAGGAGGCTCCTCATGCGCGCGCTCCAGGCGGCCTGCAGCTCCTCGCGCACGATGGCGAAGCGGTCGGGCGAGGCGGCGTGGAGCTGCCCCAGCAGGTGGCGCGTGAAGCACACCTCCGCGAAGTCCACCTCCGGGTAGATGGCCCGCAGCACCGAGGAGGCCCGCACGAAGCGGTCGTTGCGGCGCGGATGCACCGTGTAGAAGCGGTTGGACACGTTGTGCGCCCCCATCACCTCCACCACGGTCAAGAGCGCGTCCCGGCAGGCCCCCGTCACCACGGGGTCCTGGAGGAAGGCGTCCACGGAGGCGTTGGCCTGGCCGAAGTTCAGGCAGGCCTCGCCGATCTCCTGCTCCACCAGCGCGGGGAAGGGCGAGTCGATCGCCCGGCCCAGGGTCTCCGTGCCGCCCACGAAGGCCATGTGGCGGCCCTCCAACGACCGCCGCGGCCCCCGGAAGAGGAGCCGTGACGTCCCGTACCGACAGGGAGCGGCGGTCGTGCCCGGCTCCGGAAATGCGTCATGCTTCATGGTCCCACCACGGTCTCACCCGGGGCGAGAGTGGCGCCAAAGGCTTGCCAAAGGGATAAAGCGAGGATTGGCGGCACCTTGGCCCCATCCCCCCGTGCCCCTATGGTGCGGGGGGCAGGGAGGGGCGGCGATGATCGAGCGGCTGGGCGTGGTGGGCGCGGGCCAGATGGGGGCCGGCATCGCCCAGGTGGCGCTCGCCGCCGGCTACGCCGTGACGCTCACCGACGCCCGCCCGGAGGCGCTGGAGGCCGCCCGCGCCGGCATCGCCAAGGGGCTGGGGCGCCAGGTGGAGAAGGGCGCGCTCGCCCCCGGGGCCCGCGACGCCGCGCTGGGCCGGCTGGCCCTCGCCCCCGACCTCGCGGGCCTCGCGGCCATGGACCTCGTGGTCGAGGCCGCCACCGAAGCCGAGGAGGTCAAGGCGGCGATCTTCCGGGGCCTCGCCCCCCACCTCGCCGCCCAGGCGATCCTGGCCACCAACACCTCCTCCATCCCCATCACGCGGCTCGCGGCCCAGTCCGACCGGCCCGACCGCTTCGTGGGCCTGCACTTCATGAACCCCGTCCCCGTCATGCCGCTCGTGGAGCTGATCCGGGGCCTCGCCACCAGCGACGACACCGTGGCCGAGGCCCGCGCCGTCGCCGAGCGGCTGGGCAAGACCGTAGTGGAGTCCCGCGACGCCCCGGGCTTCCTCGTCAACCGCCTGCTCATCCCCATGGTCAACGAGGCTGCCTCCCTCCTGGAGCAGGGCGTGGGCACGGCCGAGGGCATTGACGCGGCGCTGCGGCTCGGCGCCAACCACCCCATGGGGCCGCTCGCGCTGGCCGACCTCATCGGGCTCGACACGGTGCTGGCGATCATGGAGGTGCTCCAGAGGGAGACGGGCGACCCCAAGTACCGCCCCTGCCCCCTCATCCGCCGCCACGTCGAGGCCGGCTGGACGGGGCGCAAGGCGGGGCGCGGCTTCCACCTCTACGGGCGCTGAAGCGACAGGGTCCGCTCGCGCAGCCAGGCCGAGAAGGCGCGGGGGTCGCCCGCCCGCTCCCGCCAGGCCTCGGGCGGGATGGGCTCGCCCACCACCGGGTCCTGCGGATGGTCCAAGGCCGCCGCCACCTCGCGCAAGAGCGAGCCCTGGCGCAGCAGGGGCGAGAGCCGCGCAGCCACCTGGTAGGCCCGCGAGTTGGCCCCCCCGAAGCGCACCGGCAGCACCGTGGCCCCGCTGCCCCGGATCAGGTTGGCCGTGAAGGGCGACCACTCCCCCTCCTCCGCCTCTCCCCAGCCTCGGGGCGCCGAGGCCACGCGACCCGCCGGGAACAGCGCCACGAGCCCGCCGCGCGCGAGGTGCGCCCGCGCCCGGCGGCGCATCTCCAGCATCGCCGCGTCCGCGCCCGCCTCGTGCGGGAAGGGCACGGGGATCAGGGAGGCCGCCGCCCCCTCGTGGATCCCGGAGAGGAGCGCGCGGGCGAGCACGCGGAGGTCCGGCCGCACGCGCGCCACCAGCGCCGCGACGACCATCCCGTCCACCAGCCCGTGCGGATGGTTGGCCACCGGCCCCACCGGCCCCCGGGCCGGGATGCGCGCGACCTCGGCCGGGGGCGCCCTCACCGCGATCCCCATGCAGTCGAGCGCGGCCCCCCAGAGCCGGGCGCCGCGATGGTCCCCGCCCATGGCCTCGCGCCGCTCGAACTCGCGCAGGCGGCGCTCGAGCCGGGGCCGCCCCGTGACCCATTCGAGCGCCCCGATGACCCCCCGCGCCACGGGCTAGGGAAAGGCCGCCGCATAGGACGGGCCAGCCCGGCCCCGGCGGCGTGGTGCCGTTCCGGCCGGGCTGGCCGTCAGTCCCCTTCCCCGAACTTGTCCGCCACCAGCGCCTCGATGGCCGCCATGAGCGCCTCGGCCTCCGGCCCCTCGGTCTCGACCTCGACCGTGCTGCCCTTGCTAGCCGCCAGCATCAGGAGCCCCATGATGCTGTCGCCCGAGCTCGACATGCCGTCCTTGGACACCGTGGCGGCGGCGTCGTGCCGCTCCACCACCTCCACCAGCCGCGCCGAGGCCCGCGCGTGCAGGCCCTTGACGTTCTGGATGCGGAGCGTGCGGCGGAACGTCAAAGCCCGACGGCCCGGCCCAGGTCCTCGCCCACGACCTGGCAGTCGATGTACTTGCGCCCCGCGTCCATGGCCGCCGCCGTGGCTTCGGCGATGGGCCGGTCGCGCATCTTGGCGAGCTTGATGAGGAGCGGCAGGTTGGCGCCGTAGAGGATGCGCCGGCCGCTGGTGCCGCAGGCGCGCAAGCTGAGGTTCGAGGGCGAGCCCCCGAACATGTCGGTGACGACCACCACGCCCCGGCCCCGGTCCACGGCGTCGGCCGCCTCGCAGATCTCGCGCTGCTTGGCGGCGCGGTCCTCCTCGGGGGCGATGGCGATGGCGCGCATGCCGTCCTGATGGCCCACCACGTGCTCCACGGCGGCGAGGTACTCGCGCGCGAGCCCGCCATGGGCGACGATGACGATGCCGATCAGGGGCTGGCCGGGCCGGATCACGCGCGCCGTCCCTCGGGGCGCGCCGCGGCGGGCCGAGGGCGACAAGCCCCGGGGCAACCCCGGGCCGGCCGGCTGGCGATGGCGGTCACGTCGTCTCTTCCCGCTTCCCGGCGGCGAGGCGCCGGTCCAACTCCCGGTGGCGTTTAGACACCTGCCACCCGGCCTCCGCAAGGGCCCTCCCGAGGCTCTCGGCCAGGGCGACGCTGCGGTGTTGCCCGCCGGTGCAGCCGAAGCCGATGGCCAGGTGCGCCCGCCCCTCGGCCCGGTAGGCGGGCAGCAGCTCCAGCACCATCTCGGTGAGCCGCCCGAGGAACGGCCCGTGGCGCGGGTCCGCCGCCACGTAGGCCGCCACGCGCGCGTCGCGCCCGTCGAGGGGGCGCAGGGCCTCGTCCCAATGCGGGTTCTTGAGGAACCGGCAGTCGAGCACGATGTCGAGCCCCGGCGGCAGGCCCCGCTTGTAGGAGAAGCTCTCGACCGTCACGGCGAGCGCCTGGCCCCCCTCCAGGGCGAACCAGCCCTCGACGGCCGCGCGCAGCTCGTGGGGGCTGAGCGCGGTGGTGTCGAGCACGATGTCGGCCCGCGCGCGCACGGGGGCGAGGATGGCGCGCTCGCGCGCGATGCCCTCGGCGGGGTCGCCATCGGGCACGAGCGGGTGGCGCCGGCGCGTGGAGGAGAAGCGCCGCCGCAGCACCTCCGGGTCGCAGTCCAGGTAGAGGAGCTGCGCCCCGGGGCGGGAGGCCAGGTCGTCCATGGCCCGCACCAGGGTCTCCGCCCCGAAGTCGCGGTTGCGCGAGTCGATGCCCAGGGCCAGGGGCCGCGCGGGCGGCGGGTCCAGGAGGCGCGGCAGGAGCGAGATGGGCAGGTTGTCGATGCTCTCGAAGCCCAGGTCCTCGAGCGCGTCTATGGCGGTGGAGCGCCCGGCGCCCGACGGCCCCGTGACCAGCACCACGGGCGCCAGCGCGGGGGGCCAGGCCGTCTCCGAGGGCGGGTCGGCCGGGCCATCGGCGGGCTCCGGCGGCGCGGCGGGTCCGGCGCCCCGGCCCGGCCCCACCTGGGCGTGGCGGTCCGGCGCCCCCTGCGGGGCGGGGACCGGGGCGATGTCGGTGGCGTCGGCGGGGTCCATGGCGGGCTCGGGGCTGGCCTCGGGATCGAGCCGGCCGCCCTTCAGATACTGGAGCAGCGCGGCCGGCGCATCGCCCGTCGCGGGCTTGTGAAGGAGCGGAAGGGCCAAGCCTCCCAGCGTGACGCCGCGTCGCGGCGGCAGGCGCTCCGTCTCGGTCCACGCCAGGTCCAGCACGGCCGCGACCTCGGCCTCGGGCCGCGCCTCGGCGCGCAGGAGCCCCAGGAAGCGCGCCTCGACCAGCCCCGCGAGCGCCGAGGGGCAGCGCGCCACGAGCCGCCCGCCCTCGGCCCGCAGCTCCACCCGGTCGTCGGCCACGAGGTCGCAGCCGAGCGCCATGAGCGCGAGGGCGAGGGACGACTTGCCGGACCCGGAGGGGCCGAGGATGAGGAGCGCGCGAGGCCCCCAGGCGACGCAGGAGGCGTGGAGGGCGAGGGGCATCGTCACACGCCGCAGGTCCACGCGGCAGGCGCGGCCCTCGCCGCCGCGACCGCCTCGACGGCAAGGACGGCCGAGCGGTCACGGAGCGGGTCGAGACGCAAGCGGCGGTCGCTCAGCGTGGAGCCGACAAGGTCAAGGGTCAGGGGGCCACCGCCCGGTGAGGAGCCGACGCGGCCTCGGCGCGCGGGACCATCGCCCGGCGTGGGGTGGGCGAGGTCAGGTCGCGGCAGGCCGTCCCGGGTCCGGCCCGGACGACGGACGGGCCGGTCGCCGGCGACGGCCACCCCCGGCGCCCCTGTCGCGCCGGCGCCCTTGAGGCTGATCCTGGCCGTCCGGGCCCCCTGGCGCCAGGGGGCCTCGTCCCACCGGGGCCTGTCGAGGGGGCGGGGGGCGACGCGCCTTGCCACCTCGTGAATGGCCGGCTCGGCCAGGGCGCGGGCGCTCAGCCCCCGCGTGTCGTCGTGGAGCGCCGTCAGCGGTCGCGGGCCCGGCCTGGGCACCCCCTCACACCGGCAGGCCCACCACGAAGCGCGCCCCCAGCGGGTCGCTCGCGGCGTCCGCCTCCGTGGGGCGGATGTTCTCGGCCCAGATGACGCCCCCGTGCGCCTCCACGATCTGCTTGCTGATGGCGAGACCCAGCCCCGAGTTGTTGCCGAACGACTGCCCCGGGCGGTGCGAGTAGAAGCGCTGGAAGATCTTCTGGAGCGAGCCTTCGGGGATGCCGGGGCCCGTGTCCTCCACCACCACCAGCACGCGATTCTCGCGCTGGCGGACCCACACGCGGATGGCGTCGCCGTCCTCGCAGAAGCTGATGGCGTTGGTGATGAGGTTGACGAAGACCTGCGCCAGCCGCCCTTCCAGCCCCGTGACCACGATGGGCTGGGCCGGCAGGTCCGAGATGAAGTCTATGCCCTTGGCCCGCGCCTCCCGGCCCAGGTGCTCGTTGAGGCTGCCCACGAGCTTGAGGAGGTCCACGGGGCGCTCCTCCTCCTTGACGAGTTCGCTGTCGAGCCGGGACGCGTTCGAGATGTCGCTGACCAGGCGGTCGAGCCGCCGGACGTCGTGCTCGATGATCTCCAGGAGAGTCTCCCTCTGGTCGTCGCGCTTGGCCACCCGCATCGTGCCGACGGCCGAGCGGAGCGAGGCGAGCGGGTTCTTGATCTCGTGGGCCACGTCGGCGGCGAACTGCTCGTTGGCGTCTATGCGGTCGTAGAGCGCGGCCACCATGCCGCGCAGCGCCGCCGACAGGCGCCCGATCTCGTCGGGGCGGCCCGTGAGGTCGGGGATGCGCACGCGGGCGGGGGCGTAGGCGCGGGCGTTGCGGTCGCGCCCCGATTCGGCGGCCGCCGCCAGGTCCGAGAGCGGGTTGGCGATGGTCGAGGCCAGCACCAGCGACAGGCCGATGCTCACCAGCACGCCGATCACGAACATCTGGAGCACCTGCTCGCGCTCGCGCCGCACGAGGGCGTCTATCTCGCCCCCGGCCGAGCGCACGGCGGCGACGCCCACCGCCACCCCGTCCTGAAGGACGGGGGTGGCCACCGTGAAGACCACCTGGCCGCCCGCGTCGGTGCCCGTCTCGACCACCGTGCCCTGGGCCAGGGCCCTCTGCACCAGGGCCTGCGCGGCCAGGAGACCCGCGCCCTCGGCCCCGGGCTCGGGGAGCGGGCGCTCGGGCGACAGCGCGCCCGCGAGCCCCTCCCACATGGCGTTGAGCGCGTTGGTGATGACCGTGCCGCCCACCTCGCGCTCGAGGCCGGGGGGGACCACGTCGGCCTGCGCCTGGGCGCGGGCCACCACGGCGCCCTGGGTGTCGAAGAGGAAGGCCTCCGTGCCGCCGCGCAGGTCGAGCCCCGCGAGCGTCCTGGCGGGGTCGAGCCCGTCGCCGGTGGCGAGGTTGACGGGCGCCCCCTGGGGCAGCCGCGCCTCCACCACGTCGGCGACCAGCTCGGCCTCGGACACCAGGCCGTTGGCGCGCTGGAAGGCCAGGTTGTCGCGCGAGGGCGTCAGCCACAGCATCCCCGACACGAGCAGGATCAGCGCGATCAGGTTGAAGGTGATGATCTTGCGCGCGAGCGGGGAGCGCTGGAGCGTGACCAGGCCGCGCTTGCGCCGGCGCTGGGCGAGGTCGCCCTCGGCGGCCTCGGGCGCGACCCAGTCGTCCCCCAGGACCACGCGGGGGGCGGCGGGCGCGTTGGCCGGCGCCCGCGCGGCCTCGCGCACCGAGTTGAGGTCGCGCACGTCCAGCCGGAACGGCGTCACCTTGGGGAGCGCGACCAAGGCCTCACTCCTCGTTGTAGCGGTAGCCGATGCCGTAGAGCGTCTCGATGGCCGAGAAGTCGTCGTCCACCGACCGCATCTTCTTGCGCAGCCGCTTGATGTGCGAGTCGATGGTGCGGTCGTCCACGTAGACCTGGTCGTCGTAGGCCACGTCCATGAGCTGGTCGCGCGACTTGACGAAGCCGGGCCGCTGCGCGAGCGCCTGCAAGAGCAGGAACTCCGTCACCGTGAGCGACACGTCGCGGCCCTTCCACTTCACGGCGTGGCGCAGCGGGTCCATGGAGAGGTGGCCCCGCACCATGACCTTCTGCTCCTCCTGGGGGGCCTCCACGTCGCCGGCGATGGCGTCCTGCCGGCGCAGCAGCGCGCGGATGCGCTCCACCAGGAGGCGCTGCGAGAAGGGCTTCTTGACGTAGTCGTCCGCGCCCATCCTGAGGCCCAGCACCTCGTCGATCTCGTCGTCCTTGGAGGTCAGGAAGATCACCGGCATGGACGTCCGCTGGCGCAGGCGCTGGAGCAGGTCCATGCCGTCCATGCGCGGCATCTTGATGTCCAGCACCGCCATGTCGGGCAAGCGCTTCTGGAAGGCGTCGAAGGCCGCCTGGCCGTCGTGGTAGGTCTCCACCTCGAAGCCCTCGGCCTCCAGGGTCATGCTCACGGACGTCAGGATGTTCCTGTCATCGTCCACGAGGGCGATCTTGCTCATGGGCTGCCTCATGCTCGGATTGTTCTGTTTTCCAGGACCCTGCGGGCCACCCCTCATCGAATCAAGCCCCGCCGGGACTGTGCCTGGGCATCGCCACGGCGGCGTCACCCTTTTGCACCGCAAATGCCTAACAAGCGCTGAACCGACCGCGCGTTGCGCGACGCCCGCGCGCAACGCCCCCCCGGGAGGCCCCAAGGGGCGCCCCCGCCGTTAGCGCCACCAGCCAAGTGCTTGCGCTAACGGGCATTTTTCGCTTCCCCCCCGGGCGGGGCCATGGCTAGCTCCCCTCACATCCCCGGGAGGCACCCATGCAGACAGGCCGCGTCAACCCCCGCCATCCCGTCGAATCCCAGGGCTTCGCGGGCCTCGCGGGGGTCGCCTACAACCTGCCCGAGCCCCTGCTCGTGGAGGCGGCGCTGCGCGCGGGGGAGGGGCGGATGGGCCAGGGGGGCGCGCTCCTCGTGGAGACGGGGCGCTTCACCGGGCGCTCGCCCAAGGACAAGCACGTGGTCCGGCGCGCGGCCAGCCAGCCCGAGGTCTGGTGGGAGCAGAACGCCCCCATGGCCCCGGACGCCTTCTGGCGGCTGCGCGCCGACATGGCCGCGCACCTGCGGGGCCGCTCGGCCCAGGTGCAGGATCTGTGGGCCGGGGCCGACCCCCTCCTGCGGCTCAACGTGCGCGCGGTCACCGAGAGGGCCTGGCACGCGCTGTTCCTGCGCCACCTCCTGCGCCGCCCGCCGCGCGAGGCGCTCGACGCCTTCGTGCCGGACTGGACGGTCGTCAACGTGCCGTCCTTCAAGGCGGACCCCGCCCGCCACGGCTGCCGCAGCGAGACCTGCATCGCCCTCGACCTGGAGGCGCGCGAGGTGCTGATCTGCGGCACCGACTACGCGGGCGAGAACAAGAAGGCCGTGTTCACCGTGATGAACTGGCTCCTGCCGGCGCGCGGCGTCCTGCCCATGCACTGCTCGGCCAACCACGCGCCCGGCGACCCCTCGGACGCGGCCGTCTTCTTCGGGCTCTCGGGGACGGGCAAGACGACGCTGTCCTCGGACCCCTCGCGGACGCTCGTCGGCGACGACGAGCACGCCTGGTCCGACCGGGGCCTCATGAACGTGGAGGGCGGCTGCTACGCCAAGACGCTGCGCCTGTCCCCGGAGGCCGAGCCCGCCATCCACGCCACCACGACCAGGTTCGGCACCGTCGTCGAGAACATGGGGGCCTGTCCGGAGACGCGGGCCCTCGACTTCGCGGACGACTCGCGCACCGAGAACACCCGCTGCGCCTACCCCCTGGAGGCCATTCCCAACGCATCGCCCACGGGCCTCGCGGGGCATCCGCGCCACGTGGTCATGCTGACCTGCGACGCCTTCGGGGTGCTGCCGCCGCTCGCCCGGCTCACGCCCGCGCAGGCCATGTACCACTTCCTGTCGGGCTTCACCGCCAAGGTGGCGGGGACCGAGCGGGGCGTGACCGAGCCCACGCCCACCTTCTCGCCCTGCTTCGGGGCGCCCTTCCTGCCGCGACGGCCCGAGGCCTACGGGGCGCTGCTCAAGGACAGGATCGCGCGGCACGGGGCGACGTGCTGGCTGGTCAACACCGGCTGGACGGGGGGCGCCTTCGGGACGGGCTCGCGCATGCCCATCGCGGCCACGCGGGCGGTGCTGGCGGCGGCGCTGTCGGGGGGGCTCGGGCGGTTCAGGCGCGACCCCCACTTCGGCTTCGAGGTGCCGCTGGAGGTGCCGGGGGTGGCCCCGCGCCTCCTGGACCCCCGCGCCACCTGGTCGGACGCGGCGGCCTACGACGCGGAGGCGCGACGCCTCGTGGGGATGTTCGCCGAGAACTTCGCGCGTTTCGAGACGGAGGAGGCGCGGGAGGCGGCGCTGGCCTAGCGCAGCCGCCCCAGGTCGTAGCCGTTGAAGTCGAGCATCTCGCGCGCCGCCCGCGCGCGGTCCGGCGACGCCGCGCCGGGGCGGTCCATGACCCAGCCGAAGGCGCCGTCGGGCGTGCCCACGGCGGCCGTGCGGAAGTCGTCGTCCACCCAGAGCACCCAGAGGTCGGCCCAGGTCTCGCCCCCCAGGCCCGCCGCCCGGTAGCGCCCGGGCGCGGGGGAGGTCACGGGGAGCGCCCGGGCCGTGCCGTCCGCGCCCGTGAGCGTCCAGGTGCCGGTGCCCGAGGCGTCCATGGCCAGGCGCGCCGTGCCGCCCCGCGACAGGCCGAAGGGGCCGCCGGGGAAGGCCTCCGCCACGACCCACTCCCCCGCGAGGTCCGCCGGCCCCCCCCGCGTGGTCGAGGCGATGGGGGCGGAGGCGTCGCGGAAGGAGGCCGAAGGGGGCGGGGCGGGCGGGGGCTCGCGCCCGCAGGCGGCCAGCAGCAGCAGGAGGGGGAGGAGGCGCCGCATCAGAAGGGAAGCGGGTGCTGGCGGTGGGCCTCGTCTATCGCGCGCGCGAGGTCGGGGGGGACGGCCGCGTCCAGGCCCTTGAGGATGCGCGCGAGCTGGTCGGCCGTGGTGGCCCCGAAGATGGGGAGGGAGGGGAATGGACGGGTCCGGTGCCAGGCCAGCGCCATGTGCACCGGGTCCATCCCGGCCTCGGCCGCGAGCGCGTGGTAGGCGCGCACGGCCGCGTCCGTGCGCGGCGCCGCGCGGCCCGACAGCGTGCCGTTGAGCGCCTTGCGCGACCCCGGCGGCACGGCGCCGTCGAGGTACTTGCCGGTCAGCAGGCCCGCCGCCAGCGGCGAGTAGGCGAGCAGCGCGAGCCCCTCCATGGCCGTCGCCTCGGCCATGTCGGCGTCGTAGAGGCGGTCGAGCAGGGAATACTCGTTCTGCACCGAGACCATGCGGGGGGCGCCCGTGGCCTCGGCGCGGTCCAGCCAGCGGCAGGTCCCCCAGGCCGTCTCGTTGCTCAGCCCCACCTCGCGCACCTTGCCCCTCTCCACGAGCCGCGAGAGCGCCCCCAGGACGTCGTCCATGTGGGCGAGCGTCTCCTCGCGGTTCGAGGGGGGCCGCCAGTCCCAGTGCTGGCGCCAGGCGTAGGTGCCCCTCTCGGGCCAGTGGAGCTGGTAGAGGTCTATGACCTCCGTGTTGAGGCGCCGCAGGGAGGCCTCGCAGGCCCGCTCCAGGACGGGCGTGCCGTAGCCCTCCGCGCGCACGGGGCTGCCGGGGCCTGCCACCTTGGTGGCCAGCACCACGCGGTCGCGCCCGCCCCTGGAGGCCAGCCAGGAGCCGATGATGGCCTCGCTGCGCCCCACGGTCTCGCGCCGGACGGGGTTGACGGGGTACATCTCGGCGCAGTCCCAGAGGGTGACGCCGGCCGCGAGCGCCATGTCCATCTGGCGGTGCGCGTCGTCCTGGGGCGTCTGGTTGCCGAAGGTCATGGTCCCGAGCGACCAGTCCGAGGCCCGGAGCCCGCCGATGTCCACCTGCCGCATCACCGCGCCCTCCCGCTCCGGCGCAGAGGGGTAGCGGCGCCGGCGGGGGAAGGCCAGGGGCGCCCGGGGGGCTACAGGATCAGGTCGTCGATCCCCAGCGTGCCCATGCCCGACACCGAGATGCGCAGGTCGCCCACCCCGTCGCCGTTGACGTCGGCGCGCAGGGTGGAGCCGCGCTCGGCGGCCTCCACGATCACCGAGGCCCGGCCCGACCCCGCGAAGCGCCCGGAAGCCTGGAAGATCACGAGCCCCGTGAACAGCGCCGACAGGTCCACGACGTCCAGGCCCCTCTCGAAGCCCAGGATCGTCTCGAGGCCCGAGTTGGACACGTCGCCCGTGGCGAAGCGGAAGGTGTCGGCGCCCGCGCCGCCCGCCAGGCGGTCATCGCCCCGCCCGCCCGTGAGGAGATCGTCGCCCATCCCCCCGTCCAGCGCGTCGTTGCCCGTGTCGCCCTGCACCGTGTCCATGCCGGCCCCGCCGAACAGCGCGTCGTCGCCCAGGTCGCCGACCACCGTGTCGTCGCCCGCCCCGCCGAAGGCCGTGTCGGCATCGGCGCCGCCGTTCATCCAGTCGGCGCCGTCCCCGCCGAGGAGGACGTCTTCGCCCCTCTCCCCCAGGAGCTCGTCGGCCCCGTCGCCACCCAGGAGCGAGTCGTTGCCCAGGCCCCCGAGGGCCGAGTCCGCCTCCGCGCCCCCGGCCAGCCAGTCGTTGCCCCCCCGCCCGAGCAGCGCGTCCTCGCCCGCCCCGCCGAAGACGGTGTCGTCGCCCTCCCCGGCCTCCACGCGGTCCTCGCCCTCGCCCCCGACGAGGCGGTCGTTCTCCGTGCCTCCGACGAGGATGTCGTCGCCCGCGTCCCCGCGCAGGCTGTCCGCCCCCTCCCCGCCGTCGAGCCGGTCGTCGCCCGCGGCCCCCGAGGCCCGGTCGTCGCCCCCCTCGCCCAGCACGAAGTCGTCGCCCCGCCCCATCAGCAGGCGGTCCGCGCCCCCGCCCGCCGACAGCGCGCCGGCCAGCGTGCCGTCCCTGCCCACGTAGGCGTCCGCGCCCTCCCCGAAGACGACGTCGCCGACCACGAGCCCCGCGTTGACCACGCTGGCCGTCGCCTGCTCGATCAGGATCGCCGGCCCGTCGCCCGCCAGGATCGAACCGGCGTTGGTCACGCGCGCCACCGTGGCCATGGTCTGGCCCGCGATCTCCACCGCCGCCTCCGCGCCGCCCTGGACCGTGCCCGCGTTGAGGAGCGTGGCGACCAGCGCGCCCGCCATCTCCACGCCCCCGCCGCCGCCCGCGATGACCCCCGCGTTGCGCACCTGGAAGAGTCCCCCCTCGGCCCCCCCGCGCAGGTTGATCCCGTCGCCCTCCTGCCCCGCCTCGACCGCCGCGGCCCACAGGCCGCCGACGATGGAGCCCGCGTTGTCCACCGAGGCCTCCCGCGCGTTGGCGAGCTGGACGGCGTCGGCCCGGGAGGCGCGCAGCGAGCCCTCCGCGCCAACGGCGAGGGCGAGGCTGGTGGCGACCTCGCCGCCGAGCACGGCCGAGGCTGCGCCCACCACGTCGCCCTCCACCAGGAGGATGTTGCCGGGACCGTCCACGAAGACGCCGATGTCCAGGCCGGGGCTCAGGACGGCGCCGGCGGCGACCACCCCGGTCTCGCCGGCGCTCAGCGACTGGGCGGCGGTGCTGACACCCGTGATGACGAAGCTCGGCATGAGGCGCTCCCCGGCCGTGCGGCGCCCCGATGGCGCGCGGTCCCCACGGCTCGGGCGCGGGATGAACGATCTTACGTAGGGTCAGTCAAGTGCGGCCGGACGATCCGCCGGGGCCGGAGGCGCGCGGGCCACGCGGCCCGGGAGGGCCGCCGTTCCGCGCGGGGCCGCCCAAGCCAAGCGGAACCCCCGCCCCTCCGCGAGGTCGCCTCGCCCCTCGGCGGGCCGCTGGCCCCCCCGCCTGCCCCGCGCTAGAGGTGCGCCGCACGCCCCCCCGGGAGCCCCCATGGCCCGCCACCTCGTCACCTCCGCCCTCCCCTACATCAACGGCGTCAAGCACCTGGGCAACCTGGTGGGCTCGCAGCTGCCCGCCGACCTCCACGCGCGCTACCTGCGCGGCCGCGGCCACGAGGTGCTGTTCCTGTGCGCCACCGACGAGCACGGCACCCCCGCCGAGATCGCCGCCGCCAAGGCCGGCGAGCCCGTGGCCGAGTACTGCCGGCGGATGCACGGGGTCCAGAAGGCGCTCGCGGACGGCTTCCGCCTTTCCTTCGACCACTTCGGCCGCTCGTCGTCCGTCCAGAACCACCGCCTGACCCAAGCCTTCGCCGGGCGCCTCGACGCGGCGGGGCTGATCGCCGAGGTGCCCGAGCGCCAGGTGTTCTCGCCCGCCGACGGCCGCTTCCTGCCCGACCGCTACGTGGAGGGGACCTGCCCCAACTGCGGCTACGACAAGGCCAGGGGCGACCAGTGCGAGAACTGCACCAAGCAGCTCGACCCCACGGACCTCATCGCGCCGCGCTCGGCGCTGTCGGGGGCGACGGACCTGGAGATCCGCGAGACCACGCACCTGCACCTGCGCCAGTCGGCCATGAAGGACCGGCTCCTCGCCTGGATCGACTCGCGCAAGGACTGGCCCGTCCTGACGACCTCGATCGCCCGCAAGTGGCTGCTCGACGGCGAGGGCCTCCAGGACCGGGGCATCACGCGCGACCTCGACTGGGGCATCCCCGTCAGGAAGGGCGACCGGCCCTGGCCGGGCATGGAAGGAAAAGTCTTCTACGTCTGGTTCGACGCCCCCATCGAGTACATCGCCTGCGCGGGCGAATGGGCGGAGGCGCGGGGGCTCCCCGATGCCGCCTGGGAGCGGTGGTGGCGCACCGGGAGGGGCGCGCATGACGTGCGCTACGTGCAGTTCATGGGCAAGGACAACGTGCCCTTCCACACGCTGTCCTTCCCCGTGACCATCATGGGGTCGGGCGAGGACTGGAAGCTCGTGGACCTCATCAAGAGCTTCAACTACCTGACCTATGACGGCGGCCAGTTCAGCACGTCCCAGGGGCGGGGCGTGTTCATGGACCAGGCGCTGTCCATCCTGCCGGCCGATTACTGGCGCTGGTGGCTGCTGTCTCATGCTCCCGAATCGTCGGACTCGGAGTTCACCTGGGACAACTTCCAGGCGTCCGTGAACAAGGACCTGGCGGACGTGCTCGGCAACTTCGTGAGCCGCATCACCAAGTTCGCGCGGGCCCGGTTCGGGGAGGCGGTGCCCGGGGGGGGCGCCTGGGGCGAGCGCGAGGAGGCCTTCGCGGCGGAGTTCGCCCGGCGGCTGCGCGCCTACGAGGCGGCCATGGACGCCATCGAGGTGAGGCGCAGCGCGGAGGCCCTGCGGGCGCTCTGGGTGCTCGGCAACGAGTATCTCCAGGCGGCGGCCCCCTGGAGCACGATCAAGGCGGACCCCGAGGCGGCGGCGATGCAGGCGCGCCTGGGGCTCAACCTCGTGCGCCTCTACGCGGTCCTGTCGCGCCCCTTCATCCCCGACGCCGCCGAGGCCATGCACGCGGCGGTGGGCGGCGGCTGGGACTGGCCCGGGGACGCCCGCGCGGCGCTGGAGGCGGTGGGGCCGGGGACGCCGTTCGGGGTGCCGGAGGTGCTGTTCAGGAAGGTCTCGGACGAGGAGCGGGAGGGGTGGGCGGAGCGGTTCGCGGGGGTGCGCGACTGAGCCGGCCGAGGCGGGCGGGGGCGCCAGGGAACGGGGCGCCCCCGCCGGGGGTTCTGCCGGCATGGACCCGCTGCCCCGCGCCGCCCCCGACCTGACGCTCGACCTGCTCCGCGACCCCTACGGCTTCATCGGCCGCCACTGCGACCGGCTGGGCACGGACGGCTTCCGCACCCGGCTCGCGCTGCGCCCCGTCGCCTGCCTGCGCGGGCCCGAGGCCGCCGCCTTCTTCTACGACGGCGGCCGCTTCGGCCGCGCGGGCGCCATGCCGCCCATCACGCTCAGGCTGCTTCAGGACAAGGGCTCCGTGCAGGGGCTCGAAGGGGGGGCCCATCGCCACCGCAAGGCGATGTTCCTGGCGCTGTGCCGCGAGCCCGGCCGCGTGGCCGATCTGGAGGCGGCCTTTCTGCGGGAGTGGGACGACGCCGAGGCGCGCTGGCTGGCGCGGGGCGAGGCGCGGCTCCTGCCGGACGCGAACCGGATGCTCGCCCGCGCCGCCGTGGCCTGGGCGGGGCTCGACTGGGGCCGCCTCGGAGGCGACCGCTTCGCGGCGGACCTCGAGGCCATGGTGGCCAACGCCGCCGGGCTCGGCCCCCGCGCCTGGGCCGCGCTGGGCCGCCGCCGGCGCGCCGAGCGCGCCGTCATGGCGGAGCTCGCGCGGCTGCGCGCCGGGACCCATCCGGCCCCCCCGGACGCCCCCGCTCGCGCCGTGGCCGGGCACCGCGACGAGGAGGGCCGCCCGCTGCCGCCCGAGGCCGCGGCGGTGGAGGTCCTCAACCTCCTGCGCCCGATCCTCGCCGTGGGCCGCTTCGTGGCGGACGCCGCCCAGGCGCTCGAGCGCGAGCCCGGCCTGCGCGAGCGGCTCCGCGCGGGCCCCGCGCTCCTGGAGGGCTTCGCCGAGGAGGTGCGGCGCGTGGCGCGCTTCTTCCCGCTGGTCGGTGGGCGGGCGCTGCGGGACCTCGACTGGCGCGGCGCGGCCCTGCCGGAAGGGTCATGGGTGCTGCTCGACCTGTGGGGCACGGGCCAGGATCCCCGGGCGGTCCCGGACCCCGGCCGCTTCGACCCCGCGCGCCCCTTGTCCTGGCGGGACGAGGGCCACGCGCCGATCCCCCAGGGCGCGGGCCGCGCGGCCGAGACCCACCGCTGCCCGGGCGAGGCGATCACCGTGGCGCTGATGGCGGCGGCCACGCGCCGCCTCCTGGCGCTCGACTACCAGGTCGGCCCGGAGGCGCTGGCGAGCCCGCGCTTCCGCTATCCGCCCTCTCCGCGCGACGGGTTCCGCATGACCGGGCTCGGCCGCCGCTGAGGCGGAGCGTCAGGCGTTCTCGGAATGCGTGGCCGCGTCGAGCCCCGCCCAGTCCGTCTGGTTCGACAGCATCAGCGCCCATGGGCGCAGGGCCGGCACGTGCGCGCCCAGCACCACCAGGGCCACGGTCACGGGCACCGCGAGGAGCGCCCCCGCCACCCCCCAGGCCCAGCCCCAGAACACCAGCGCGACGAGCACCACCAGGGGGCTCAGCGCCACGTTGCGCCCCTGCACCTTGGGTCCCACGAGGTTGCCCATCACGGTCTCGATGACCACGATCCCGGCCCCCACCCCCAGCGCCGCCCCCGGCCCGATGGTCAGCGCCGCGAAGGCCACGGGGAGCGTGCCGCCCACCAGGCTGCCCACCGTGGGGATGAAGTTGAGCGCCAGGATGAGCAGCGCCCAGACCAGGATCAGGTCCACCCCCCAGAGCCACAGCCAGAGCGCGTAGAGCGCCGCCGAGGCGAGCCCCAGCAGCGCCTGCGCGAGAAGGTAGGCGCGCACCTTGCCGGCGATGACCTCGGCCGACTCGCGCAGGTGCCACTCCGTCCCCCAGGACGCCGCCGCGCCGACTTTCTGCCGCCACTCGCCGCTCTCGGCCAGGATCAAGAGCGTGAGGAACAGGACCAGCACCACGCCGCCCAGGACGCCCAGCGTCGAGTTGAGCACCGCCCCGGCCGCCCCCCCGGCCGCCCCTAGCGCCCTCTCGCCCAGCGAGCGCAGGGCCGAGCCGGGATCGCCCAGGAGCCCGCCCAGGAGGTCGCCCCCCGCCTCTGGCGCGGCCGCCCCCGCCTCGGCCCCCTCCACGACGCCCCCGCCATCCGCGCCGCCAGCGCCCGCCTCGCCCGCGGCTTGCGTCCCGGCCGTCACCGCCTCGACCACCGCCCCGGGCTCCACCGGCAGCCCGGCCACGAGCTGTCGCGCTGCGAGCCCCAGGAGGCCCACGAGCAGGAGGAGCAGGAGGAGGACCACCGCCATCGCCGCCGCCACCCCCAGGACGGACAGCCCAGGGGACACCCGGGCGCGCACCCAGTCGCGCACGGGCATGACGGCCAGCGCCACCAGGATCGCCGCCGCCAGCGGCATGAGCACCACCGCGAGCCCCTTGATGGCCCAGCCCAGGAGCACTACCGCGACGATCCCCAAGAGGAGCCTCGTCCCCGGCCGCCCCGTCCCCTCGTCCATGCCGCCCCCCCTCTTGTCGCGGCGTCAACAGTAGGCGGGGCCGGGCGGTTCCTAGTCCGGCGCGGCCAGCAGCGCGTCCGCCATGCGGCAGCGGCGCCGCCCGTCCCGGCCGCAGGGGCGCGGGGAGAGGTCGCGCCCGAGGCACGGCCGCACCCCCTCGTGCGCCTCTCCTCGCAGGTCGCCGCGACGCCGTCGGCCGAGAGCCCGGGGGCGCCGCCCAGGAAGGCCTCCCCCCACGAGCCGGGCGGGGAGGAGCAGTCACGGTCGAGCGCCCCCAGCGCGTCGGGCGGGTCCAGGGACCCGAGGGCCAGGCGCGACGGGCGGAAGCAGCCTTCGGCCCACAGCCCCGTGCAGCGCCCGTGCTTGCGTTGGGCCCACGAGCCCCTGGCGAGGGCCGTTCCGGCGGGCGGGGGAGGTCCGATCATGGCGGCGCTTGCGCGCGACGCGCGCCGGAGAGAACGAAGGAGCGCCCTTGGGGAGTCCTTGGCTGGGCCTGGGTCGTGTGGGGACGATCGGATGCCGAGCCATGCCGGCGTGGCGCCACCGTCCGCCGAGGCGGCCGACGCCACGAGGGCCAGGTCGTCCCCCTGCGGGCGCAGGGCCGACGGCCTGGTGCGGGACCCCATCCAGCACGGCGGCCCCGGCGCGCCGCCGGGCTCCGGCCGGCCCCGGTTCGGCGGGCCCCGCGAAAGCCCCTTCTCGCGGAGCCTCTCGACCCGCGCCGTCGAGCGGCCCCGGAGGCTGGCGCCGGCCCCCGTCGCGGCGGGAGGGGGCCGCCGCGACCCTGCGGCGGCCCCGGCCCCCGATGGCGCGCCCTCAGCCCTTGACCGCGCCGGCGGTCAGGCCGGCGACGATGCGGCGCTGGAAGGCCACGATGAGGATGGAGGAGCGGCACGATCATGGACAGGGTCGCGGCCACCGCGAACGGCAGCCGCCCCGCGTGCTGCTCGCTGCCCAGGTAGGCCGCGGTCGCGGGCACCATGGTCTGGTCGGCCTCCGACAGGAGCGTCGCGCAGATCGCGAAGTCGCTGTAGGCGACCAGGAAGGCGAAGATGCCGGTGACCTGACCCCCGTTTTCTCCTCCACGCGGAGCTAGGGTCCGACCCCAGAGAG
>ERZ1066121.387-NODE-387-length-40739-cov-24.735006_pt1 | contig 40739 bp, 34 predicted proteins | sample MGYA00382768_ERZ1066121 | MGnify/ENA primary metagenome ERZ1066121 (study PRJEB33369, sample SAMEA5778351) | biofilm metagenome | biome: Industrial cooling water; feature: Water cooling tower basin; material: Biofilm | place: United Arab Emirates | collected...
CCACGCCCGACCACATGCGCGGCCGGGTGTCGTCGATCAACAGCATCTTCATCAGTTCGTCGAACGAACTCGGCGCCTTCTACGCCGGCTCGATGGCGCGCCTGCTCGGCCTGGTGCATGCGGTGGTGCTGGGCGGGTGCGTGACGCTCGGCGTGGTGGCCTTCACCGCGCTGAAGTCGCCAACAATGCGGCGGCTGGATCTTCGGCAATTGCAGTAGGAACGCGTGGATCGACCCATGGCACAGCATCTGCACAGACAGAAGATCGGCTCTCTGCCGGCGGGCACCGACTGGGCCGAGGAGGTGGCTTTCAGCCATCCGCGGGTCTACCGGCCAGCGGCGCCCGACTCCACGCACCCACGCATCGTCGCGGGAGTCCCCGATGGCGATCCGGCGATCTTCCGGGCGCTGGCGGCCTGCCTGCAGGGCCCGTATCACCTTCTCTACGTGCTGCACACGCCGCGCGGGGAAGGTGAGCCGGGCCGTTATCAAAGCCCGGAAATGGCGTTGACCGACATCGATGCGATGCTGGAACGGTTCGCGGCGTTCCTGCGCTCGGACAGCCGCTACGACCTCTGGGCCTACTCCCCGCACGACCGCGCGACCGTGGTCTGGGACCGGCACAACCTGATCCACGCCTACGGGCCGACGGGCGACTACGCGAAGGCGCTCGAAGGCCTGGATTTCGCCGTGGGTGATCCGCACATGAATTTCCCGCACGTTCACCACTACCGCGCCGAGCACGATGCCGATGCCGCCGCCTGGCTGCAGGCGCTGGACTGGCTCCATACACCTCTGCGCGAAGCCGATATGCAATGAAAAACCCCGCATTGCGCGGGGTTTTTCGTATCGAAACGCGGCGGCGAAGGCCCAATCCGGATCAATCGCCCTGCTGCTTCTGCAGATGCTCCCAGCGCTCCTGCTCGTCGATGGTGCGCTCGGCGGTGAGGCGGGCTTCCAGACGTTCGAGGCCGATCTCTTCGCCGGAGTCGACGCTGTAGCCGTATTCGCCGGAGTCCACGCGCTTGAGCGTGCTGTCGATCTTGCCGATCAGCTTGCGGTAGCGGTCGCGGGTGCGCAGTTCGAGCGAGTTCTCGGTCTCGCGGGTGGCGCGTTCGGCGTCGTCGCCGACGTCGCGCACTTCGTCCTTGAGGTTCTCGATGGTCTGCTTGGACTCCTCGACCAGATCGTTGCGCCACTGCAGCAGGCGCTGGCGGAAATATTCCAGCTGCAGCGGGCTCATGTACTCCTCGTCGCGGCTGGGCTTGTAGCCTTCGGGCACGATCGGGCGACCGGTGGCTTCATCGGTGTCGTAAGGGATCACTTTGTACTCGTTGCGCTGGGCCGGCGCGGCTGGTTTGGAGACGACCGCCACTGCCACCTTGCCCTGGACCGGGGGCGCGGCGACAGCCTTTGGCACAGGTGCGGACTTGGTCGGCGGGACCGCCTTGGCGGGCGCGGCCTTGGCCGGGGTGGGCTTGGAGGGAGCGGACATGGGGGCTGCAGACTTGTTGGAGACGGGCTCGGCGGCGGAAGGCTTGGCGGACGCGGGTGCGGCAGCGGGCTTCGCAGGAGCAGGCTTGGTGGGGGCAACCTTGGCAGGAGCAGGCTGGGTGGGAGCAGGCTTGACTGCGGCAGGTTGGGCAGGCGGCGCAGCCTTGGCCGCCGCCGACGGCTTGGCGGCGGGCTTGGCGGCCGGCTTGGCGGCCGGCTTGGCGGCCGGCTTCGCGGCAGCTTTGGCGACGGGCTTGGCGGCCGGCTTCGCGGCGGCCTTGGCGACCGGCTTCGCAGCAGGCTTGGCGACGGGCTTGGCAGCCGGCTTCGCTGGAGCCTTGGCGACGGGCTTGGCGGCCGGCTTCGCAGCAGGCTTGGCTGCGGCCTTGACGGGCGGCTTGGCCGCAGCCTTGGCCGTCGGTTTCGCGGCGGGCTTGGCGGCTGGCTTGGCCGGAGTCTTCTTGGCGACGGGCTTGGCGGGCGCCTTCTTGGCGGCTGGCTTGGCGGCTGGCTTGGCGGCCGGTTTGGCGGCCGATTTGGTCAGCTTGGCGGCGACTTTCGCCAGCGCCTTGGTGGCGGCCGTGGTCACCTTCTTTGCGGTCTTTTTCACTGCCACGTGATGGATCCTGTCGTAGTTCCCTTGAGCCGGGAAAGCGGGGTGTTATACCCTGCCATGACGACAGCGGCAACCTCGACCGGCCTTCGCCGACTGGCCGACAGGCCGCTTCCCCACCCGCCCGAGGCCTGCGCGCCTGTCCGAGATCAGGCCGTGATCGACCGTCTGCTGCTCGCCGCCCTGCGGCTGTATAAACGCTGGCTGAGCCCCCTGCTGGGGCAGCGTTGCCGGTTCACGCCGAGCTGTTCGGAATACGCGATGGGCGCGATCGAGCGCTTCGGTGCCGCCCGCGGCAGCTGGCTGGCGGCCAAGCGCCTGGCCCGCTGCCAGCCGCTGCACCCCGGCGGCTACGACCCTGTCCCGGACGGTCTCGACCGTCCGGACGGCTCGTCCGGCCCCGACCGCCCGGACGGCTCGCCCGGCCAAGACGGCCCGGAGGGCTCGCCCGGCCCCAACGGCCCGAACGGCGCGCATCGCCACTCCGCCGGCTGCAGCCACGGCCCTTCCCGCCCCGACTGACACCTCTGGACTCCCGCCATGTCCCATGACCACGCCGCCCCTACCCTCATCGTCAATGCACGCCTGGTGAACGAGGGCCGGACCTTCGAGGGCGACCTCCGCATCGGGGCCGACGGTCGGATCGCCCAGATCGGCGCAGGGCTGGAGGCGCGACCGGGCGAGACCGTGGTAGAGGCCGGCGGGCGCTGGCTGCTGCCGGGCATGATCGACGACCAGGTGCACTTCCGCGAACCCGGGCTCGAGTACAAGGGCGACTTCGCCACCGAATCGGCCGCGGCGGTGGCCGGCGGCATCACCAGCTTCATGGAGATGCCCAACACCAGCCCGCCCACCCTCGACCGCGCCGCGCTGGACGACAAGTACCGCCGCGCCGCCGGCCGCGCCTGGGGCAACCATGCTTTCTACATGGGCACCAGCACCGGCAACCTGGACGAGATCCGCCGGATCGACCCGCGCACCACGCCCGGCGTGAAGATCTTCATGGGCGCCTCCACCGGCAACATGCTGGTGGACGACCCGGAGATCCTCGACGCGGTGTTCCGCGAGGCGCCCACGCCGATCATCACCCACTGCGAAGACACCCCCCTGATCGACGCCAACATGGCCGCCGCGCGCGAGCGTTACGGCAGCGACGTGCCGGTGTCGATGCATCCGGACATCCGCTCGCGCGAGGCCTGCATCAAGTCGACGCGGCTGGCGCTGGAACTGGCACGCCGGCACGACGCGCGCCTGCACGTGCTGCACATCTCCACCGCCGACGAGTTGGCGCTGTTCGAGACCGGCCCGCTGATTCGCGCCGACGGCAGCCGCAAGCGCATCACCGCCGAGACCTGCATCCATTTCCTGCGCTTCGACCGCGCCGATTACGCCGAGCGCGGCAATTTCATCAAATGCAATCCCGCCATCAAGGACGCGTCCGACCGCGCGGCCCTGCTGCGCGCGCTGGCCGACGACACCATCGACGTACTCGCCACCGACCACGCGCCGCACACGCTGGAGGAAAAACAGGCCGATTACCTGCGCGCCCCGGCCGGTCTGCCGCTGGTGCAGTTCGCGCTGGTGGCGGCGCTGGAATGCGTGCACGAGGGGCATTTCAGCATCGAACAGGTGGTGCAGAAGGCGATGCACGCCTCGGCGCAGTTGTTCGACGTGAAGGAGCGCGGCTATCTGCGCGAAGGTTACTGGGCCGACCTGGTGCTGGTCGAAGACAGCCCGTTCACCGTGCGCCGCGAGCAGGTGCTGTCGAAGTGCGGCTGGTCGCCGTTCGAGGGCAAGACCTTCCGCTCGCGGATCGCCTCGACCTGGGTCAACGGCCACCGCGCCTGGGACGGTGAGCAGCTTGTTGGTGCGCCGCGCGGCATGCGTCTGGACTTCGACCGGTGAGGGCGATGCGCAAGCGCGCGCTGTGCCTGCCCCTGGTCTCGACAGCATGCGCGGTGGCGCTGGCGCTCGGCACCGCTGCGGGCAGCGCGCAGGCATCGGACCGCGCTTCCGAACTCCCGACGCAGGTGCAGCAGGGCGCGATGGTGATCGGCCGCACGATGGCCGCCAATCGCGTGGAGGTGGGCGGGCGTACGCTGCGTCTGGCCGACGACGGACGTTTCGTCTTCGGCATCGGCCGCGACCAGGCCGAGCCGGTGCAGGTGGACATCACCTGGTTCGACGGCGTGCGCGAGACCCTGCGCGTCGCGGTGACGCCGCGCGACTGGCCGATCGAACGCATCGACGGCGTGCCGCCGAGCACAGTCGACCCGCCGCCCGCCATCGCCGAACGCATCGCGCGCGAGCAGGCGCGGGTGAGCGAGGCGCGTGCACGCGACGACGCGCGCACGGACTACGCGCAGCCCTTCGTGTGGCCGGTGCAGGGCCGCATCAGCGGCCGTTTCGGCAACCAGCGCGTGTACAACGGTGTGCCGAAGTCGCCGCATTCGGGCATGGACATCGCCGCCGCCAACGGCACCCCGGTGAAGGCGCCCGCGGCCGGCATCGTCACCTTCGCCGACCCCGGGCTGTACCTGACCGGCGGCACGGTGGTGATCGACCACGGCGCCGGCATCAGCTCGAATTTCCTGCATCTCTCGCGGATCGACGTGCAGGTGGGCGAGCGTGTGGAGCAGGGCCAGGTATTCGCCGCCGTGGGCGCGACCGGGCGGGCGACGGGGCCGCATCTGCATTGGGGAATGAATTGGTTCAGCGTGCGGATCGATCCGTTGCTGGTGTTGGAAGCGGCGGGGTCGACGGCGACCGTTACGCCGTAGTTCACCTGCGCAGCGCGCAGTGGCGCGTTCGACATTCCGTACAAACCCAGCGCGTCCCTGCGCGTTTTTCTACACGTACCGAACCGCTGCTGGCGCCGGAAGCACACGCTCATTCGGCGAGGCAGCGCACGGCGCACCGGCCATCACGCGCCGGCACACAACCGAAGGGCCCGGCGGATGACGCCGGGCCCTTGGCTTTTACCGAAGCTTTTGCCGATGGATCGGCACACCACGCGTCTGGATCAATTCGCCGCGGCCGGCGACTGCGCGGCCGGCGGCTGCGCCGCCTGCGGCAGGTCATTGCGCGCATTGCCCGGTATCGCCCAGGAGAAATCGGTGCGCGTGTAGTCGCCGAAACAGGTCTGGCCGCTCGGGCTCTGGGTGCACTGATTGGTCATGAACGTCAGGTCCAGCGGCGCGACGTAATCGGCCGGATAGTTCATCGTCGAGAGTGCATTCAGCGGCGGCGTGCCCGAGACCGACGGCGCGCCGACGGTGGCGGTGGCGTGGCAGCTCATGCAGTTGCTGCTCTGTCCGTCGGGAATGCCGGTGGAGGTTTCGAGGAACGGGTTGAAACAGACCTGCATGTTCTTCGAGGCATTGCCCTGGGTCTGGTTCCATGCGGTGCACATGGCGTAGTTGCGCCACACGCCCTTCACCTTGTCGGTCATGCCCTGCTTGCTGCCGGGGTAGGCATTCGGGGTGTCGCCGCCCGGCTGCCACCAGAAGGTTTCCCAGGTCCAGTTGACGATGGTCTTGCTGTTGACGTGCACGCCGGCGAGCACCGCGAAGTCGCCGGGCTCGGCCTTGATCAGGCAGACCGGATTGCCGGTGCTCGGGTCGGTGCATTCGCCGCCATCGCCGGTCTGGGTGGCGTTCTTGTTCCAGTTGTCGGCTTCGGCCTGATCCATCCTGGTGTGGTAGATGGTCGACAGCGGCGCGTACAGATAGGTCTGACAGGCATAGGCCGGGTTCGGCACCATCTGCGCCTGCTGTTCCGCCGTGGCGGGGACCGGGGCGGTGTCCGGGCCCGCCGGATTGGCCGGGTCCAGCAGCACGCAGGTCAACCACGACTCCGGCACCGCATTGAGCTGGGCACCCGGCTTGGCGCCGCCAGGTCCCTGCCACAGCGGCATCGGGGTGAGGCCCTTGGCCTTGATCACGAAGATGACCGGTTTCAGCTCCATCGCCGTGCCGGTGCTGTCGTAGGGCGCCTCGGCCACCTTGCGGTCCGCCAACGCGGTGCCCTGCGGCCAGGCGGCGTTGAGGTCGGCCAGGCTCTGCATCGAGGTGTAGCTGTAGGTGGTGCCGTCGGCGCCCGGCCCGGCGTGACGCTTGGCCAGATAGGCGGCCATCGGCGGATTGAACTTGTTGAACGACACCACCGCGGTATCGCCCGGCGCCGGCTTGCCGGTGTGGCGGACGGCGTGTGCGAGCTGATGCGGGACGATGTAGCCGCGGGACGGGCGGGCGAGCGTGTCGCAGCCCTTCTCGCTGAAGGTCTCTTCGATGCCGCACCATGTTTCCCAGACCGGCAGCGCGGCGCCGTTCCAGGTCTGGCCGGAGTCCGCGGTCATGCCTGCCCACAGGTCCCATGCGGTCGCGGTGATCTTGTCGATCTGCCAGTCGTCGGCCCAGCGCTGGAACTCGTCGCGACTGCCGGGGTAGCCGTAGCCGGCGCCGATATCGACCGGCCGGATGCCGGCAACCTCCGGCGCTGCCGGCGGATCGGCGGGCCTGGGCGCCTCCGCGGGCGGCGCCGCCCCCTGATTGCAGGCAGCAAGCATCAGCGCTGCGGGCAGCAGCGCGAGTAGACGTGACTTCATGGAATTCTCCCTCTCCCTGGTTCTTTCGAAGATCGTCAGGACGACCGCGCACCCCCACATCCTTGCGTCGTCGCCCCGGCTGTCGACGCGTGCACCCGTGGCACGCGGTCCGGCCGAGCATACGGAAGCCGTCGGCGGGCCACAATGCCGCCGGAGAAGCCCTGCGATCAGTGAAGTCCTGCGATCAGTGGGGAAAAATGCCGCGCAGACGCTGCGCTCAGGCCGTCAGGCGGATGCGCCGCGGCCCGGCCCTGCGACCCGCGCCACCGCATCGTGCGGGTGCAGGCTCTCGTAATGCGCCACGCGGGCCTCGTAGCGCTGCACGCGGGCATCGTCGGCCAGCACCGCGGCCACGCGGCGGGCGGCGTCTTCGCAGAACATCAGGTTCTCGGCGTTGAGCCGGGCGAAGGCCTGTTCGTCCTCGCGCTTGACCGCGGTCTGCACCGGGGTGGCGAGGGCAGTTTCGAGACGGTCGATGAGATCGGCCGCCGGCAGTTCGTCGAAGGCCGGGGCCAGCTCCACCCGCACCTCGGCGCGACTGCGCTGGGCGTGCGGGGTGGCGGCAAGGCCGCGCGGCGAGGCCAGCCAGTCGCGCACCACCTGGGTGGACAGCGGATGCGCCGCGGCGAAGTCCTCGGCGAAGCGCTCGGCATTGAGCTGGCGCGACAGCGCGGCCGAGGCCGGACAGGTGCTGGAGTATTCGACCGACAGCCCGAGCGCGAGCTGCAGATGGCCCTGCACCAGGGCGGCGTCGATACTGAGCGGGTAGCGCTTCCAGCCGCTGTTGGCCGTGGCCAGCGCCGGCCGACGCAGCATCAGGTCGTAGCGCAGCGCCAGCCGCGCCGAATTCGAGAGCGCGCCCTGCGAGTCCACGCAGTCCTGCAGCACGCGGCGCAGGCGCGAGGGGGTCAGCGGGTCGGAGGACAGCCCGTCCTGCAGGCGCAGGTACAGCCGCGACATGTGGATGCCGCGCGCGGCGGGGTCGCGCAGATCGACGAACACATCGACTTCGGCCGGCACCTGGATGGCGGCGGCGCCATCGGTCTGGACCAGCACCGGCAGGGCGATGCGCTCCATCCCCACCCAGTCGAGCGCACGCGCGGCCGCAGCGGCGTCGTCGGCGACGTCGGGCAGGGCGCTGCGGTGGGGCTCGGCGGGAGGGGTCATGACGGGAACGGGAAGTCTCGGGGGGGGCGGCCGCTGGACGCCGCCGTGAGATGGCGGCGCGGACAACGGGGCTGTGCGCCGCAGCGGATTGTACCCGGCGGGTCGCCGCAGGCCGTCCGGGCCTGCGAAACGCAGCGTCCGTGCCCTCGGCGGTTCACACGTGACCAGCCTGCACCGCCGACGCTTGGGGAAGGCCTGAACAACGCCATCCTGGAGTCGTTCAGACGTCGCGGACTCAGGCCAGGCCTGAGTCCGCTCCCGCCAAATCAATCGCTTGCGCGACTGATCGGCGAGCGCGCCATTCATGGCGCGCGACACCTCTGAATTGATCAGAACTACCTCAGCCGCGCGCCGCGCGCCAGGCCACCCACAGCGCCCGAAGTGGAGACACCGGCGCGGCAGGCGCGGGGCCGTGCATCGGACGCAGCAGGCGGGCATGGACCAGCGCTGCATGGATGCGGCCAGCCCGGCTGTCGCTGCGGGCACCGGGCCACATGGCCAGGAGACCCTCGCGCACGCGCCGACCGTCGCCCGGGGCTCCGCCCACACCGTGCCACAGCCGATGTTCGGCGATCAGCGCCCAGCGCACGGTCGCCTGCGTGGCCTGCGCATCCTCGGCAGCATCGCGAGCGTCGGCCTCGGCGCGTGCGGCATCGCCCGGCTCCATGCGCCCATCGAGCGACAGCGCCCGTTCGCAGGCCGCGATGCAGACCGCGGCGGGAGAGAGCGCAGTGGCTGCAGCCTCGATATCACCGCTCAGCACAGGCGTACGCGCGGCACGCAGCGCTTCAAGGCTGTCGGCCAGACGCGCCCACGGGGCCGGCGCGCGCTGCAGCACACGGCCCAGCGGATGGCGCCGGGCGCCCTTCTGCCAGCCGCGCAGCTCATCCTGCCACCAGGCCAGCTTGGCGAAGCCCGGCGTGGGGTCTTCGCCACCCCAGGCCGCCTCCACCCATTCCAGCCGCAGCGCCAGCCAGGCCTCGGCCACGGCGCGCTGCGCTTCGGGCACGAAGACCTGCGCCAGCGGCCATTCCGGCCAGGCGGCACGCCATTTCTGCAGGAAATCGTCGAGGTCGGTCTCGGAAGTCATGGCGCGGGTATCGCAACAGGTCGGCGGGCGACGGCGGGAGCTGCAGGCAGCGGCGTGGGTGGTGAGCAGCGTGGGTAGAAGCAGCGCTGGTGGAAGCAGCGCGGGTTGGAAGCGGCGCGAACTGGAAGCCGCGTGCGCCGACCCGGGCAGCAGGATTCCGCGATCAGACGGAACCAGCGACGGAGGCCATCGCCGTCGGCCAGCGCGTGGCGTCGAGCAGGTGATGCGGGTCTTCCACCATCGCATCGCCCTGCCAGCGCACCGGGTCGTCACCGTCCTGACGGTAGCCCCACAGCGCGACGATCGACGGCATGCGCGCGGCGCGCGCGGCGACGATGTCGCGCTCGTCGTCGCCGACGTACACGCAGGCCTCCGGCGCATGGCCAAGCAGTTCGGCCGCGTGCAGCAGCGGCAGCGGATGCGGCTTGCGTTCGGCCAGGGTGTCGCCGCCGATCAGCACCGCGCAGCGCTCGCGCCAGCCGAGCATCGGCATCAGCTGCACGGCGAGATACTCAGGCTTGTTGGTGACGATGCCCCAGCGCACGCCGTCGGCCTCCAGCGCGGCCAGCATCGGCTCCACGCCCGCGAACGGCGCGCCGTGGCGGCCGAGCTCGGCCTCGTAGGCATCCAGGAACTCCTGCACCATGCCGTTGCGCGTCTCGGGCTCCAGCTCGGGGAAGGCCGCACCGAGCATCGCGCGCGAGCCCTTGGACACATGCGGACGCAGCGCGGCCAGCGGCATCGGCGCGCGGTCGCGGCGGGTCAGCATGGCATTGGTGGCCGCGACCATGTCGGGCGCACTGTCGAGCAGGGTGCCGTCCAAGTCGAACAATGCGATGCGGGGGAAGCGGATGGAAGAGGACACAAGCGGACTCCGGAAAATGTCGCCGTCACCCGCCCCGGCACCCGTCGAGCGGAGCGCAGCTCCGCTGCGCATTCTGCCGTCGAGTGACGCCAGGACGGGTCGTCACACGTCATGACGGGGGGCGACGGGCTTCGGATGCGTGGGTAGCGGAGCTGCGCTCCGCTCTACAGCGGGAAAATGGCGAAAAGGGCGGTCAGGACGAGGGATCGGACGGCGCGGGCTTGCGGGCGCAGGCCAGGTAATTGACATCGGTGCGCCCGCCGACCCGAGCGGTGTTGCGCAGCGGGTCGTAGCGCAGGCCGCTCACGTCCTCCAGCGCCAGACCGGCCGCACGCAGCCACGCACCGAGTTCGGACGGCTTGATGAAATCGCGATAGCGGTGCGTGCCCTTTGGCACCAGCCCGGTGACGTACTCGGCACCGACGATGGCCAGCGCGAACGCGGCCGGCGTGCGGTTGAGCGTGGACAGGAACAGCCGCCCACCGGGCTTGAGCAGCGCGGCGCAGGCAGCGACGACCGAGGCCGGGTCGGGCACGTGCTCGATCATTTCCATGCAGGTCACCACATCGAACGCGCCGGGCATCTCCTCCGCCAGCGCTTCGACGCTGCTGACCCGGTAATCCACGCGCACGCCGGATTCTAGGCCGTGCAGACGTGCGATCTTCAGCAGGTCCTGGGCCAGATCGATCGCGGTCACCTCCGCACCTTCGCGCGCCAGCGCCTCGCTCAGCAGCCCGCCGCCGCAGCCCACGTCCAGCGCGCGCACGCCCGCCAGCGCCGCGCGATCGCGCACGTAGCCCAGACGCGCCGGGTTCAGCGCGTGCAGGGGTTTCTGCGGGCCGTCGGGGTCCCACCATCGGTTCGCCAGGGCGTTGAATTTGTCCAACTCGGCCTGGCTGACGTTGTTCGGTTGCACGGTCTTGGCTTCAGTTTTCATTTGTTTCATTCAGATGTCTGCTCGAACTACATCCAAGTACTCGTCTTGCACGAGGCCTTGATTCATCCATCTATCCGGACGGGTTGCCCACCGCTCAACCGTGAATTCGATGGCTTGCGCAGGCGTAGGGAAGCGAAACTCCATCATCTCCGCATCACCGTCAATCCATGCATACACGTCGGCCCAATCCGCACCACCTCGATCCTCAACTTCTATGACATGAACTTCGTAGCAAGCATGCACCGGTCGCACTTCGACCCATCGAACCCGACGATGGCCTGCATCTTCGCGAACACCCAGAAACTGTTCCACGGAAACATGTCGAGCAAGCGTTGGAATCACGGCTTTGTTGGGAAGGTACCTGGGCATGTTCAGTGGAGGCCTGCAATCCCCGCGATCAACTCGTGCCGCACATGCGCCTTGGCCAGCACCTCGTCCAGGTCGATATCGATCAGCACGTGTTCGCGCAGTTCTGGCTTGCCGGCGACCCAGACATCGCTTACCTGCTCGCGACCGGCGGCGCAGACCAGCTGCGACAGCACGAAGTGCAGGGGTCTATCGAGTACGGCGTGGTTGACGTCGTCTTGCGTCACGATGCGATGTCCTCCAGGGAAAATGCGCGAAAGAGGATGTTCATGGCGATGTCCTTGTCGAAGACGAGCGCATGAGAGTAGAGACCGTCCGCATGCACGGTGACCTCATGCACGAGCAGATCACAGGCGCGATCGGGCCAGAATGACGGCACCCCGTGGTATTCGACCCCTTCCACGCCCGAGTAAGTCAGTACCGTCGTCCCGCCCCAGCCCTTCCGCCTGCGTAGACGCAAGGTGACGGTCGCCGAGTTGATTTCATTGGAGTCTTGCGCGTACTCCGTCGAACACCGGAAGTCCTCAAGCCAGGCGTCATGCAGGGTCCGCGGCCCGTTCAATTCATATCGCGACACATCGGACGCGAATGCATGGAGCCCGGGAGGAAGCTCGCTTTTCACCGATTCGATGTAATCGAAATAAGGATCGAACTGGGTGATGCGACGTTCGTCCTGATAGATGTGCTTCAACATTCACATGCCCCACGCCACACGGCAGCACGTGCCATCGCCACTTTGGATTGTCATCCCGAGCGCAGCGAGGGACCTGCTTTTTGCTTGCGACAAGGCTGATGAAAAGCAGGTCCCTCGCTGCGCTCGGGATGACATCGGTGGGGAGAACACAGACTCGCGCTGGTGACGCTGCACGCTCAAAGCGCGATCCCCGCGATCCGCTCGCGCCACACATGGGCCTTGGCCAGTACCTCGTCGAGGTCGATATCGACCAGCACGCGCTCGCGTAGTTTCGGCTTGCCGGCGATCCACACATCGCTCACCTGCTGGCGGCCGGTGGCGTAGACCAGCTGCGACAGCACGAAGTGCAGGGGCTGGGTTTCCGGTGCGGACATGTCGACGCAGATCAGGTCGGCCTGCTTACCGGGTTCCAGGCTGCCGATCAGGTGCTCGTAGCCCATCGCCTTCGCGCCGCCCAGGGTGGCCGCGCGCAGCGCGCTGGCGGCGTCGAAGGCCGCGGCATCGTCGGCCACGGCCTTGGCCAGCAGCGCGGCGGTGCGCAGTTCGCCGAACATGTCGAGGTCGTTGTTGCTGGCCGCGCCGTCGGTGCCGATGGCGAGGTTCACGCCGGCCCGGGTGAGCTTCGCCACCGGGCAGAAGCCGGAGGCCAGCTTCAGATTGGACTCCACGCAGTGCACCACGCTCACCCCGCGCGCCGCGCACAGGGCGATTTCGGCGTCGGTGAGCTGGGTCATGTGCACCGCGATCAGGCGGTCGTTGACGAGGCCCAGACGGTCGAGCCGCGCCAGAGGGCGCTGGCCGTGTTTTTCCTGCGACTGCTGCACTTCCTGCGCGGTCTCGTGGGTGTGCAGATGCACCGGGATGTCGAGCTGGTCGGCCAGCATGCGGATGCGCTCGAAGCTGGCATCCGACACCGTGTACGGCGCATGCGGCGCGAAGGCGGTGGCCACCAGCGCGTGGTCGCGCCACTGGTCGTGCACTTCGCAGGCGCGGTCGAAATATTCGTCGTCGCTCTTCGCCCAGGCGGTGGGGAAGTCGATTACCGGCAGGCCCACGCGCGCACGGAAGCCGTGGCGGCGGTAGGTGGCGGCCTGCACGTCGGGGAAGAAGTAGTTCTCGTTGCAGCAGGTGGTGCCGCCGCGCAGCATCTCGACGATGGCCAGCAGGATGCCGTCGGCCACGAATTCCGGGCCGATCACCGCGCCCTCGATCGGCCAGATGTGCTGCTGCAGCCAGACCTTGAGCGGCAGGTCGTCGGCGACGCCGCGCATCAGCGTCATCGGGTTGTGGACGTGGGCATTGACCAGGCCGGGCAGCAGCACGCCGTCGGGCCGGGACACGGTCTGCCGCGCCTCGAAGCGCTCGCGGGCCTCGGCGATCGGCAGCACGGCGACGATGACGCCGTCGCGGATCGCGACCGCATGGTGATCGAGCACCACCGCATGCGGCTCGACCGGGATCACGTGGCGGGCCTCGATCAGCAGGTCGCAGGATTCGGGGGCGTTGGATTCGGACACGGGCTGGTAGCTCATCGGGGCATTGTCGCATTCCCGGGGCGGCGGGCACACCAAGCCACAATCCCGTAGGAGCGGCTTTAGCCGCGAGCCTCGTGCCCGATTCGCTTCCGATTCGCCGCCTGGTCGCGGCTGAAGCCGCTCCTACGACGACGAAGCCCGCCGGGGGGCGGGCTTCTTGAAGGGGACAAGCAGAGCCGCCGACGGCTCATTCTCTGCCGGCCGCGCGCGCGGCCTCAACGCTCGTCGCAATCCGAATGCGTCCTGGGCGGGGGTGACTGATTCATCACGCGGCCCGCTGCGCGGCAGAGCGACAAGCCAAAAGCGAAAAGCCAAAAGCGCAAAGCAGACCCCTCGCCTGTGGCTCGGGGTGACTGATTCATCACGCGGCCCGCGGCGCGGGCCGCTATGAATCAGTCACTTCACGCGACTGACGTATTCGCCGGAGCGGGTGTCGACCTTGATGATTTCTTCCTGCGCCACGAACAGCGGCACGCGGACCACGGCGCCGGTTTCCAGCGTCGCCGGCTTGCCGCCGGTGCCGGCGGTGTCGCCCTTCACGCCGGGGTCGGTCTCGACGATCTTCAGTTCCACGAAGTTCGGCGGCTGCACGGCGATCGGGTTGCCGTTCCACAGCGTCACCACGCAGGGCTCTTCGCCCTTGAGCCACTTCTCGGCACCGCCCATGCCGGCCTTGTCGGCCTGCACCTGCTCGAACGACTCCTGGTTCATGAAGTGCCAGTACTCGCCGTCGCTGTAGAGGAACTGCATGTCGGTGTCGACCACATCGGCCACTTCGACGTTGTCGGTGGCCTTCATGGTCATCTCGACCACGCGGCCGGACTTGATGTTGCGGTACTTGATGCGGGTGAAGGCCTGGCCCTTGCCCGGTTTGACGTATTCGGTCTCGGTGATGACGCAGGGGTCGTTGTTGACCAGGATCTTCTGTCCGGTCTTGACGTCGTTCATGCCCAGGCTGGCCATGGGGGAGTCCTCGAAAGTGTTCGGGTGTCGCCTGCCGGTTGGGCGGCTAGACTATGGAGTTCCGGGCCTGGGGCGCGATGCCCCGCGACTACCGCGGCCCGACGGAACCCCTAATGATACCTGCTGCCCCCACTTCCCTGCACGCTGCCCCCGCGGCGACCGCGACCGACGCCCTGGGCCCGCCCGCTCCTGCCCTCGCGCCGCCCGCGAGCGACTGGCGCCGGCTGTGGCGCGAGGCGGTGCGCGACCCGGCCGAGCTGCTGGCCCTGCTCGACCTGGAGGGCCGGGTGCCGGCGCTGTCCGCGGAGGCCGCGGCGCAGTTCCCGCTGCGCGTGCCTCGCGGCTTCGTGGCGCGCATGCGACCGGGCGACCCGCACGACCCCCTGCTGCGCCAGGTGCTGCCGCTCGATGCAGAAATGCAGCCGATGCCCGGCTTCGCACTGGACGCCGTGGGCGACGCCGCGGCCAAGGCCGGCCCGGGGGTGATCCACAAGTACCACGGCCGGGCGCTGCTGATCGCCACCGGCAGCTGCGCGGTGCACTGCCGCTACTGCTTCCGCCGCCATTTCCCCTACGGCGAGGAGACCGCCGCCGCCGGGCAGTGGCAGGACGCCGTGGCCACCATCGCCGCGGACCCGAGTATCGATGAGGTGATCCTGTCCGGCGGCGACCCGCTGTCGCTGGCCACGCCCAAGTTGGCCGAACTCACCGCCCGCCTGGCCGCGCTGCCGCAGATCCGCCGGCTGCGTCTGCATACCCGCCTGCCGGTGGTGCTGCCCGAGCGCGTGGACGCCGAGTTCACCGCCTGGCTGGGCGCCCTGCCCTGGCCGGTGGCGGTGGTGATCCACGCCAACCATGCGCACGAATTCGACGACGCCGTCGACGCCGCCCTCGCGCGCCTGCGCGCGGCAGGCGCGACCCTGCTCAACCAGGCCGTGCTCCTGCGCGGGGTGAACGACAGTCTCGATGCGCAGACCGCGCTCGCCGAACGCGGCTACGCCGCCGGCGTGCTGCCGTACTACCTGCATCTGCTCGACCGGGTCCAGGGGGCGGCGCACTTCGAGGTGGCCGAGGCCGAGGCGCTGGCCCTGCATGCGCAGATGGCTGCGCGGCTGCCGGGCTATCTGCTGCCGAGGCTGGTGCGCGAGGTCGCGGGCGACCACGGCAAGCGGCCCGTGCATGGCCCGCCACCCGGCCCCGCGGCTGCCGCTGCGGCCTGAATCTGTGTTAAGAAGTGCCGGCTGCGCGCGGCTACACTGTCGCGTTCCACTCCCCTCCGCACCGAGAGCCCCGCATGTCGAAATCCCAGGACCAGGCACTGCGTCTGATGTTGATCGACGACAGCGTCGAGGAAGCTGAGGGGATCGTCAGCGGGCTGCGCAATGCCGGCATCGCCGTCCGGCCGCTGCGGCCGACCTCCGCGGCCGAGCTGTCGACCATGCTCGGCGCCCAGGCGGTCGACCTGGTGCTGGCCTCCGAGCCCTGCGCCGGCCTGCCGCTGAAGGACGTGCAGCAGCACGTCATCGCCAGCGGCAAGGACATCCCGGTGATCGCAGTGGTCGAGCGTCTGGACGTCGATGGCTACGCCGAGCTGATCGCCCGCGGCGCGCGCGCGGTGGCCCTGCGTCACAAGCCCGCGCAGTTGCTGGCCACGGTCCAGCGTGAGCGCATCGACCTCGATGCACGCCGCGGCCTGCGCCGTCTGGAAAGCCAGGTGCGCGAGACCGAACGCCGCTGCGACGCGCTGATCGAGTCCTCGCGCGACCCCATCGCCTACGTCCACGAAGGCATGCACATCCGCGCCAACAGTGCCTACCTGGAGATGTTCGGCTTCGAGTCGTTCGAGGAGATCGAAGGCATGTCGCTGCTCGACCTGGTCGCGCCCCAGCATCTCGACGAGTTCAAGCAGCTGCTGAAGTCGCTGAGCAAGGGCGAGGCGCCGCCGCCGCGCTACGAGCTGCAGGCGCGCGACATCGAAGGCAATGCCTTCCCGGCGGTGATGGAATTCACCCTCGCCCAGTACGAAGGCGAGCCCTGCCAGCAGGTGGTGTTCCGCCGCAAGCAGGTCGAGGCCGATCCGGAACTGGCGCGCAAGCTGGAGGAACTCAAGCAGCGCGACCAGGTCACCGGGCTGCTCAACCGCCAGACCTTCCTGCACGCGCTGGAGGACGCAGTCGCCGACGCGGCCAAGCACAACGGCCACCACGGCCTGCTGATGATCGAGCCGGATCATTACCAGCGCCTGCTGCACGAAATCGGCCTGGACAACGCCGACGCCCTGCTCGCCGCGATCGCCGAGCGCCTGCGCAGCGAGCTGGACGAGCGCTGCGTCGCCGCGCGCTTCTCCGAAACCAGCCTGGCGGTGCTGCTGCGCGGCGCCGACCACGCCGCGACCGAGACGCTGGCCACCCGCATCCGCAACACCTTCGCGGCCGAGGTCTTCGCCGTCGGCCGCCGCTCGCTGGTGATCACCGCCAGCATCGGCGGCGTGCAGATCAGCGAGAAGATCGCCAGCGTCGGGCAGATCCTGGCCAAGGCCAGCGAGTTCCTGCAGTCCGCGCAGGGCACCGGCGGCAACCGTCTGGAGCTGTTCGACCCCAGCGCGGTCGACCGCGCCGAGGTCGAGCGCATCCAGGCCTGGGTGCAGCGCCTGCGCGATGCGCTGGTGAGCCGCAAGTTCGTCCTGCATTTCCAGCCGGTCATCAGCCTGCAGGGCGAGACCCATCCGATCTACGACACCTTCCTGCGCCTGGACAACGGCGAAGGCGAGCTGATCGGCCCGTCCAGCTTCCTGCAGATCGCAGAGGAGCACGGCCTGCTGGAAGGCATCGACCGCTATGTGCTGGCCAACGCCATCGAGCTGGCCGCGCAGCGCTTCAAGGCCGCACAGCCGACGACATTGATGGTGAAGGTGTCGCTGCCCTCGCTGCGGGGCGAGGGCCTGGCCGATTTCATCGCGCACAAGCTCTCCGAGCACGGCCTGCCCGGCCAGTACCTCGTGCTGCAGCTGCAGGAAGCCAAGGTGTTCACCCACCTGCACGCGGTCCAGCAGTTCGCGGCCGAAGTCAACGCACTCGGCTGCCGCGTCGGTCTGGAGCAGTTCGGCGCCGGTCTGGATTCGTTCCAGCTGCTCACCCATGTGCAGCCGCAGATCCTCAAGATCGACCGCAGCTTCATCGAGGACCTGCCGAAGAACAGCGACAACCAGCAGAAGGTGCGCGAGATGGCGCGCAAGGCCCACGATCTCGGCATCCAGACCATCGCCGAGTTCGTGCAGGACGCCGCCAGCATGTCGATCCTGTTCTCCACCGGCGTGGACTACGTCGAAGGCCACTTCCTGGCCGCCGCAGGCCCGGAGATGAGCTACGACTTCGAGTGAGGTGTGGCGGGGAGTCGGGAGTCGGGAGTCGGGAGTCGGGAGTCGGGAGTCGGGAGTCGGGAGTCGGGATTCGGGATTCGGGATTCGGGATTCGGGATTCGGGATTCGGGATTCGGGAAAAGCATGCGCGGCGGATTGGCCGATGTCACCCCGACCTGCGGACCATTCGCCCCTTTGATGTCATCCCGAGGCGCAGCCGAGGGACCTGCTTTTCGCTTTCAGACCTCGCCCACGAAAAAGCCCGCCTTTCGGCGGGCTTTTCGCATGTCGACGCCGGTGAAAACCGGGTGCAGGGAAGTCGCCATCATCGAATCCCGAATCCCCTCATCCCGAATCCCGGCCCTGCACTCCCACCATTACGCCACGATAGTGGGAATCCCGTGCGGCCTGCTGGCCTGGCGCAGGGCCTGGATGCGCTCGGCCAGCGGCGGGTGGCTCATGAACAGCTTGCGCAGGCCGTGGCCGACGCCGCCGGAGATGCCGAAGGCGGCGACCTGCTTGGGCAGGGTGCTCTCGCCGTAGGTCAGCGACAGGCGCTCGAGCGCGGCGATCATCTTGTCGCGGCCGGCCAGCGCGGCGCCGCCGGCATCGGCGCGGTATTCGCGCCAGCGCGAGAAGCTCATCACCACGATGCTGGCGAGGATGCCGAAGATCAGGTCGAGCACGAACACGGTGACGAAATAGCCGATGCCCGGGCCTTCCTCGTTGCGGAACACCGCGCGGTCGATGATGTTGCCGATCACCCGGGCCAGGAACATCACGAACGTGTTCATCACGCCCTGGATCAGGGTCATGGTGACCATGTCGCCGTTGGCGATGTGGCTGACCTCGTGCGCGAGTACGGCTTCGGCCTCCTCGCGGCTCATCGCGCGCAGCAGCCCGGTGGAGACCGCCACCAAGCCGTTGTTGCGATTGGCGCCGGTGGCGAAGGCGTTGATCTCGGGCGCGTCGTAGATGCCGACCTCGGGCATGCCGATGCCGGCCTGCTGCGCCTGGCGGCGCACGGTGCCGACCAGCCAGCGCTCGACCTCGCTGCGGGGTTCGGCGATCACCATCATGCCGGTCTGGCGCTTGGCGACCCACTTCGACATCAGCAGCGAAATGAACGCGCCGCCGAAGCCGAACAGGGCGCAGAACACCAGCATGCCGCCGTAGTTCACGCCGTACTGGCTGGTGAAGGTGCTGAGCCCGAAGACGCTGCTGAGGATGCCCCAGGCGACCGAAAACACCAGCAGGACCGCGAGGTTGGTGAGCAGAAACAAGCCGACGCGCTTGAACATGGAACGATTCCCGAGGATGGACGAAACGGAAAGGGCCGGATCGAGGCGACCGGCGCCGGGACATGCCGCTGACGGACGCGGCTCCCGGTCGATGCGTACCAAATTGCGGCGGGGGCACGTCCGAATCAATCCTGGGCCGTGTCCACGGTCGGGGAACCGTTCAGGTGTGTGGTGGTCTCGTTCCGCTGCACCCTTGGAGCCGGCTCGGTACGGTCGGTTCGGTACGGCCTGTCCGCGGCGTGATGACGCGATCCGGGCCTTCACCTATGCTCCGCCCTCACGCATGCCCGACGCCCGCATGCTCCACTCCCGCATGCCCGACTGCCGCATGTCCTCGCCTTCCGCCTCCGCCACGACGCTCACGCCCGCCCCCAGCCGCGGGCGTTTCGCGCCCTCGCCCACCGGGCCGCTGCACTTCGGCTCGCTGCTGGCGGCGTTCGGCAGCTGGCTGATGGCGCGGGCCGCCGGCGGCGAATGGTGGGTGCGGATCGAGGATCTGGACCCGCCGCGCGAGGTGGCCGGCGCTGCGGATGCGCAGCTGCGCACGCTCGCCGCCTTCGGCCTCCACCCCGACGGGCCCGTACTGCGCCAGAGCGACCGGCACGCCCTGTACCGCCAGGCGCTGGATCGTCTGCTGGCGCAGGGTCACGCCTTCCGCTGCCATTGCAGCCGCAGCGATCTCGCGGTTTCCGGCGGCATCCACCACAGTTGTTCGCCAACCGCGACACGCGAGGCCTTCGCCGTGCGCCTGCGTGTGGCCGAGGGCAGCGTGGTCGGTTTCGACGACGCCATCCACGGCCACATCGTGCAGGACGTGGCCGCGGAGGTCGGCGATGTGGTGCTGCTGCGCGCCGACGGCTGTTGGGCCTACCAGCTGGCGGTGGTGGTGGACGATGCCGATCAGGGCATCACCGATGTGGTCCGCGGCGCCGACCTGCTCGACTCCACGCCCAGGCAGATCCTGCTGCAGCGCGCGCTCGGCCTGCCGACGCCGCGCTACGCGCATCTGCCGCTGGTGCTGGATGCCGAAGGCGCCAAGCTCTCGAAGTCGCAGGCGGCGCTGCCGGTGGATGGCGCGGACCCGCTGCCTGCGCTGCGCCTGGCCTGGTCGGCGCTGGGCCAGGCCACGGGCGCGCTGGACGCCGCGGGCGGTGTGGACACATTGCTGACGCTCGCCCTGCGCGAATTCGATTCCAGTCGCATCCCGCGCGGCCCCGTCGACTTCGCGGCGCTGCACAATGGTGCCGTCACGCGCCGAGCATAGAATCGGGTGAACGGGCCGCCGCAGTGCACACGCACTTCCGGCGCGATCGGCTCCACGACCGACCTCGCAACCCACGGCATGGCCCAGCGCGTCTTCATCACCCAACAGGAGCACGACATGACCGCACGCGTCGCACTGGTCACCGGCGGTACCGGTGGCATCGGTACCGCCATCTGCAAGCGTCTGGCCGACATGGGCCACCGCGTGGCCACCAACTACCGCAATGCGGAGAAGGCCAGGGCCTGGCAGGCGCAGATGAAAGCCGACGGCTACGACATGACCATCGTGCCCGGCGACGTGACCTCGCCGGACGAGGCCGAGGCGATGATCAAGACGGTGGAGCAGACGCTCGGCCCGGTCGAGATCCTGGTGAACAACGCCGGCATCACCCGCGACGGCACGTTCCACAAGATGACCGCGCAGCAGTGGCAGGACGTCATCAACACCAACCTCAACTCGGTGTTCAACGTCACCCGTCCAGTGATCGAGGGCATGCGCACGCGCAAGTGGGGCCGGATCATCCAGATCAGCTCGATCAACGGCCTGAAGGGCCAGTACGGCCAGGCCAACTACGCCGCGGCCAAGGCCGGCATGCACGGCTTCACCATCTCGCTGGCGCGCGAGAACGCCAAGCTGGGCATCACCGTGAACACCCTCTCGCCCGGCTACATCGCCACCGACATGGTGATGGCGGTGCCGGAAGAGGTGCGGGCCAAGATCGTCGCCGACATTCCCACCGGCCGGCTCGGCACGCCGGAAGAGATCGCGTACGGCGTGGCCTTCCTGGCCGCCGAGGAGGCCGGCTGGATCACCGGCTCCAACCTCGACATCAACGGCGGCCACCACATGGGCTGGTGAGCCGGCCCGCGCTCGCGGCGGCAGCCCCGCCGCGAGGCCGGTCGCCATGCGTCTGCGTGCAGCCGGCCGACGGGCCGGCCGCGCATGTCCTGCGCTGTCGCGCATGCCGCGAACGGCCCGGGCACCCCTGGCCCCGCCCGACAGTTGCAAGCGCGGCCCCGGTGCGCGATGCTCGCAGACCGGACTCAATCTAGAGTAAAGGCTCCATGGCCGCATTGCGGATCATCAAGAAGTATCCGAACCGGCGTCTGTACGACACCAAGATCTCCAGCTACATCACCATCGAGGACGTGCGCCAGCTCATCGTCGACGGCGAGGAGTTCGAGGTCCGCGATGCCAAGAGCGGCGAGGATCTCACCCGCCAGGTGCTGCTGCAGATCATCGCCGAGCACGAGCAGGAGGGCGAACCGGTCCTCTCCACCCAGCTGCTCAGCCACATCATCCGTTTCTACGGCGACTCGATGCAGGGCTTCATGGGCAACTACCTTGAACGCTCGATGCAGATCTTCATGGATCAGCAGCAGCAGTTCCGGCAGCAGATGGGCGGCCTGCTCGGGCAGACGCCGTGGACCATGATGAATCAGCTGACCGAGCGCAATCTGGAGATGTGGCGCGAGTTCCAGCACAACCTGATCGGCGCGATGGGCCGCACCGCCACGCCCCGCCCGAAGGACAAGGACGGCTCGCGCTCGCGCGAGGAGTGATCCGACGCAGCGCGTCCGTCCGCGGCACACGCCCGCCGCGGCGCGCGTTGCACACGCCGACATCCGGCACTGGACTCGCGCATCCGTGAGTCCGCCGCCCGCCACGCACGACGTCGTGCGCGGGCACGACACACACAGGGGACCCCCATGACCACACGCGTGGCCGTCGTGACCGGCGGCATCGGCGGGCTTGGCACCGCCATCTGCAAGACCCTCGCCGCAGGCGGGCGCACGGTGATCGCCGTCGACCTCGCCAGCCGCGAGGACCGCATCGCCGCCTTCGCGGCCGACACCGCCGGGCTCGACATCCGCTTCCTGCCGCTGGACGTGAGCGACTTCGACGCCTGCGGCGCGCTGGTCGCGCAGGTGGAGGACGAACACGGCCGGATCGACGTGCTGGTCAACGCCGCCGGCATCACCCGCGACGCCACCCTGCGCAAGATGGACAAGGCGCAGTGGGACGCGGTGCTGTCGGTCGATCTCGACAGCGTGTTCCACATGTGCCGGCACGCGGTGCCGGGCATGGTCGACCGCGGTTTCGGGCGGATCGTCAACATCAGCTCGATCAACGGCCAGACCGGCCAGTTCGGGCAGACCAACTACGCCGCGGCCAAGGCCGGCATGCACGGTTTCACCATGTCGCTAGCCCGCGAAGTCGCGCGCAAGGGCGTGACCGTGAATTCCATTTCGCCTGGCTACTGCGATACGGCGATGGTGCTGGGCATCCCCGAACACATCCGCAGCGGCATCATCGACAGCATCCCGGTCGGCCGCGTGGGGCAGCCCTCGGAAATCGCGCGCACCGTCGACTTCCTGGCCCACGACGACGCCGGTTTCATCACCGGCGCGAACATCCCGGTGAACGGCGGGATGTTCATGAGTTTTTGAAGGCCGGGATTCGGGATTGGGGGCTCGGGGCTCGGGGCTCGGGAGTCGAGGGTCGGGAGTCTGGATTGGTCGCGCGGCGAGGACCGCGGACAATTCGTTCATGTCGCATCGAACGCTACGGAAGCGCGACGCGTGCTCCGGATCAGCGGTATCGCGATGACTGCACCATACTTACTCTTGTCGTCCCGAGCGCAGCGAGGGACCTGCTTCATCGCTTTTCGATACGCAAAAGCAGGTCCCTCGCTGCGCTCGGGACGACAAGACAGAAGTCCACGGCTTCTGACTCGAATCCTGAGTCCTGAGCCCCGAGTCCCGAGTCCTGAGCCCCGACTCCCGACTCCCGACTCCCGATTCCCGACTCCCGACTCCCGATTCCCGACTCCCGATTCCCGAATCCCGGACAAACCCCCACCATGATCCGACTCACCCCTCCCAGCAACGCCGCCTTCCTGATCTCCCTGCTGCTCGGCGGCGCCGGCATCGCCGGCCGCCTGGGCTATTTCGGCGCCGCCGCGCCCATCGCCTTCTGGCTGCTGGCGGCCGCGTTCGTGCTGCTGCTGCTCTCGACACTCTTCAAGTGGCTCTGAGCGCCTGAACAGCCTCCGGGCGACCGGCAACGGGCGGGTGCATTACCCTATGCGCCCGCCAGACCGACCGAGCCGCCGCGCCATGCGCCTGAACAAACACATCAGCGACACCGGTTACTGCTCGCGCCGCGAGGCCGACCGGCTGATCGGCGAAGGCCGGGTCGCGGTCAACGGCGTCCGCGCCCGGGTCGGCACCGAACTGGCCGAGGGCGATGAAGTCACCATCGACGGCGAAGTGCTGCGCGCACGCACCGCGGCCAAGGGCAAGCGCCGCCACGTCTATATCGCGTTCAACAAACCGGTGGGCGTGACCTGCACCACCGAGTCGGGGGTGAAGGGCAATATCGTCGACTACGTGGACCACCAGGAGCGCGTGTTCCCGATCGGCCGCCTCGACAAGGATTCCGAAGGCCTGATCCTGCTCACCAGCAACGGCGACATCGTCAACCAGATCCTGCGCGCGGAGAACAAGCTGGAGAAGGAATACCTGGTGGCGGTGAACCACCAGGTCACCGACGAATTCCTGCGCGGCATGGCCCGCGGCGTGCCCGTGCACGGCCAGACCACCCTGCCCTGCAAGACCGGAAAACTCGGCCGCAACGGCTTCCGCATCGTGCTCACCCAGGGCCTCAACCGCCAGATCCGACTGATGGCCGCGCACTTCGGCCTGCGCGTGAAACAACTGCTGCGCGTGCGCATCGGCAACATCAAACTGGGCCATCTGAAGCCAGGGCAATGGCGCAATCTGACGGATGCGGAACTGCGCGGGTTGTTGCCGGAGCATCGGGATTGGTAATCGGAAGCCGAAGCATCGTGAGGGCCACTCTTGGGTGATCGTTGAGACCGCCCCGGACCGCATCTCGCGATCGCTTGACGCCAGCTGAAACATTCAATAACGTTCAGCAGGCCAATTGACTTTCATGACCCAAGGAACAGACGCATCAGGATGCCGAAGTATCCCATGGACGCCCCCGTTATCACGATGATCACTGTGGAAACCGCACACCGCGGGTGCGGTTTCCGTTACCGACGCATCGAACGCCGCCTACCGGAACTCCACCCAAGCCAGAGCCTGCGCACTGTGGGCGAGCGACATGCGGGAGAACGGCTGTGAAGATTGAACGGTCCCATGCGATTGCACTGATCGCCTGCCTGATCCTGCTGGGAAGTGCAGGCCATTCAGGAGCATCATCGACCAGCGACACCCGCGCAGGGGATGCCGTGGAAGTCGGACAATCCGGCGAACCAGCGGCCAGCCCCCTCTCTGGGCCGGCGCCGCATCCGGCAGGATCGGAGCGAATCGAGATTCCCTTACGGCTGCGCTTGCCGGGTGTGGATGCGGTCAGGGTGGCACCGAACTGGGATCATGCCCTTTCGCTCTATTCGCAGGACGAGCGCCGCGAACTGCAGGCACGCAACACCGCTTATTTCGACGCACTGCGCTTTACAAGCGAACAAGAGCAGCGGGAGATGGTCGAGCAGGGCTTCCCGATGCCTGAGGAGTGGCTGGTCGCACGCAACATCCCCGATGATCAACTCAGGCAATGGGCCGAAGGCGGCAACAGCAAGGCCCAGGTGTTTTACATCGACCGCGCCATTGCCATCTTGTCTCCGGTCCTGGAAAAACGCGGACTGGATATGCAGAGCGAGAGCGACCGAGCACTGTTCCGTTTGTTCGTGCAGGCATCGCAAATGGCGTCGGATCGATTCTCCGAACATCCGACGCCGTTCGCCGCCTATCAATTGGGCTTGTTCAGGACCAGGACCAGTCAAAGCCAGCCTCTGGAGCCGTTTGCGGCAGGCATTCACATCGCCGCCGACCTGGGCCACGCGCGCGCCGAAAGCCTTTCCGCACTGTTCTATCGTCAGCATCCGCGGCTGAGCGCCGGGACAGTCATGAATCTTTACCAGAACATGCGCGGCGATATCCGCCGTCCTTGAAGATGCCTTCGCAGGTGGATTGCGCTGAACAGGCAACGATGCAGCGCGTAGATGGACCGTATTCCGTGAAAATCGAACCTCTGCACACGGTCATGGTGGCCGCCTGCCTTGTTTTGACCAGCTGCGCGAGTCGGCAGGACTCCTCTTCGGCAGTCGACACGGCGGCCATCGGCGCAATCCCTGCCGCGCAGGCGGACGAAGTCGCGGCCGAGACCGTGTCGAGTGTGACCGAGCCGTCGTACCGGCCGGGCCACATCGCACTCCCGCAGTCTCTGCGTTTGCCGGGTGTCGACTCTGTCAAGGCGGCCCGGAGCTGGCAAGAGGCCGTATCGCGATACTCCGAAGACGAGCGGCGCTTTCTACACGCTCGGAGTGCCGCCTATTTTTATGTGCTGGAATTCGGGAGCGAACAGCAGCAACGGCAGATGATCGAGCAGGGCTTCCCGATGCCGGAAGAATGGCTGGCCGCGCGGAATATGTCCGACGAAGATCTGAAAAGACTGGCAGAAACCGGCAACGCCAAAGCGCAGATGTTCTACATCGACCGATCCATCTCGGTATTGTCGGCCGTGCTGAGTCAACGCGGCCTGGACACCAAGAATGCGCAGGATATGCAGCTGCTGCAGCTGTACGCGTCGGTGTCCGCGATGACTCATCGGCGGCTCATCGACAGCAAAAGCCCGTTCGCCGCGTATCAGGACGGCCTGTTCGAAACCAGAACCAGCAGGACTCAGACACTCGAGCCTTTCGCGGCCAGCATCCACATCGCTGCCGAACTGGGCCATGCCGGTGCCGATCAGCTCTCGAACGTCTTCTACCAGCAGCACCCCGGGCTCGATCCAGGCACGGTCATGCACTTCTACCAGAGCATGCGCAGGCAGATCGGCCGGCCGTAGCGAGGAAAGACGCGGCCCGAACGACCCGCCGCCAGAGGCCGGGCGCCTGTTTCTTGGCATCCATGGGCCGGCGTTCAAACCGGCCCATCACCGCCCTTACCCTCACACCCGCTCCAACCACCCGTACTTGTCCGGTGTGGTGCCGTCGAACAGGCCGAAGAACAGTTCCTGCAGCCTGCGGGTGACCGGGCCGGGCTTGCCGGCGCCGACCTGGCGGGCGTCGACCGAGCGGATCGGGGTGATCTCGGCGGCGGTGCCGCACATGAACAGTTCGTCGCAGAGGTAGAGGTATTCGCGCGGCAGGTCGCGTTCGATCACTTCGATGCCGGCGTCGCGGGCGAGGCGGATGATGGTGTTGCGGGTGATGCCGTTGAGCAGGGCGGCGCTGACCGGGGTGGTGTGCAGGGCGCCGTCGAACACCAGGAACAGGTTCTCGCCCGCGCCTTCGCTGAGCAGGCCGGTGGAGGCGAGCGCGATGCCTTCGCCGAAGCCGAGGCGACGCGCTTCGCGCGCGACCAGCTGGCCGGACAGGTAATTGCCGCCGGCCTTGGCGCCGGCCGGGATGGTGTTGGGCGCGAAGCGCTGCCAGCTGCTGACGCAGGCGTCGATGCCGGCCTCCAGCACTTCGGCGCCGAGGTACTGGCCCATCTTCCACGTCGCCACGGCCACGTCGACCGGCGTTTCGGCCGAGAGGCCGAACCCGCCCAGCCCGCGATAGGCCACCGGGCGCAGATAGTCGGTGGTGTTGGCGTTGGCCTTCAGCACCTCGCGGCAGGCGGCGTTGATCTCGTCCAGCGTGTACGGGATGTCCATCGCGTAGATCTTGGCCGAGGCGTACAGACGGGTGTTGTGGTCGGTGAGCCGGAAGATGGCCGGGCCGTCCGGTGTCTGGTAGCAGCGGATGCCCTCGAACACCGACGAGCCGTAGTGCAGCGCATGCGCCATCACATGCGTGGTGGCCTCGGCCCAGGGTTTGATCTTGCCGTTGTGCCAGATCCATTCGGGGTACTGCTGGGCCATGTCGATGTCCGCGGATGAGTGAAGCCGGCATTTTAGTGCGGATACCGGGCAAGGGCATGCGCCCGCAGGGGGACGGGGCCTGTCGGCCCCATCCCGGGGTTGCGGCGGCCCTGAGGCCGGCGGTCAGCGGAAGCCGGCCACGGTGGCCGCGCGCTGGTTGTGCACGCGCGTGTTGTTGTGGGTGGACGTGGTGCCCATGACCTGGCCGCCGTAGGTCCTGGCAGGATTGGACCAGTAGTTGATGCGGCGGCAGCTGGGCGAGCAGTTGTAGGCCATGATCGTGCGCCAGGCCTTGGTCGGCGACTGATAACCGTGGCCGTAGGCATAGGCGGTGTTGGTGCCGTTGGCGGGGTCGTGGTGCGCGCCGAAGTTGTGGCCGATCTCATGCCCGAAGGAGTAATAGCCCGTCGCGCAGCTGTAATGCACCGCGGTGAAGGCCGAGGTGGCCGAAGCATTGAGATAGCCGAGGCCGCAGTACTGGCTGTTGTTGATGATCAGCACGGCGAGATCCGCCGCGATGCTGTTGCGGGTGGTGTGGTAATTGTCCATGTAGCCGTCGGTGGTGCCGCGGAAGCGCGAGAGATCGGTGTTGAAGTTGCCCGACTCGACGTAGCTCGTGGTGTAACGGCCGGCCAGCTGCAGACTGACGTTCACACCGCTGTTGGCGTACCCCTCGTTGGTCTCGACCACGGCCAGGTTGACCAGGCCGGCGATGTCGCCGCTGGCGTTGGCGGCGGACTGGGTGGCGACCACCATCACCCGGACCACGGTGGCGGCCTGGATGCCCACCTCGCCTTCCGGCTGCGCCGGCAGTCTCGGTTGCACGCTGGCGCGCAACATGGCGGCGTAGTCGGCCGGATGGTCGGCCGGCATCTTCGACTCGTCGATGCGGGCAATGGCATGGCCGCCGGATTTCAGCGGGCGCAAGGCGTACAGCTCGCCGTCGACGCGCAGGGTGCCGGTGAGCTTGTCGCCGTTGCGGACGATGATGACCGAATTGCGCGGATCGTCCGAGATTTCGCTGCCGAAGGCGCCGCCGAGACGGCCGAACAGGCCCGGGTCCTTGCCGAGACTGCCGATCCAGGTGCTGGTGCCATCGGGGTTCTGCACGAAGTCGGTGCGGCGGGCGAACAGCGGGCGCTTGCCCACGCTGAGCTGCAGGTTGTCGCTGTCGGCGGCGATCTGCGCGGCATCGGCCTGCACCAGCTCGATGCCGACAGTGGCGCGGTCGCCGGACAAGGCCCGATAGCTGGCATCGGAGGCGAGCGCGGCGCGGGCCTGGCCCGGTGCGAACAAGGGCTGGCGGGCAGCCTGGCTGGCGAAGACGGCCAGACTGGCGAGCGTGGCGGACACGACGGCCGCCGTGAGGACGGAACGCTTCATGGAAACTCTCTCCTTGACTTCCAGTGGTTCCTGCAGCGGACACGCATCCGGGCGCGATGCCGCCGCAGCGGCAAGGTGCATCCGTGCAAGTGATGATGTGAGTGACGCCCGGTCCTTCCCCTGTGGCAGCAATAGCGCGACGCGCGTGAAGACGCAACGATGCGTATACGGATACGCGGATATTCGTCACAGTCTTCGACGCAATTCGGCCGGCGCAGGGAACGGCGGCCTGGGATGCCGTCCGACTGGCCTGCTCAGTGCCGGCGGTGCAGCACCGCCAGCGCGTCGTCGATCAGCGCCGCGGCGGTGACCTCCGGGCCGGCGCCCGGCCCCTGGATCAGCAGCGGGCGCGCGCAGTAGCGGTCGCTGTGGATCGCGACCAGGTTGTCGGTGCCGGCGCCGCCGGCCAGTGCATGCTCGACAGGCAGCGTTTCCAGCCCCACGCGAGCCTGCGGCGGGCCGTCGACGGGCAGATCGAGTCGCGCGATGAAGCGCAGGCGCGCGCCGTTGCGGCGGGCCTCAGTGAAACGCGCGTGCAGCGGCGCATCCAGCTGCGCGAGTGCGGTGCCGACCGCGGGCACGGGCAACGACGCGAGGGCGGACGGCACCAGCGATTCGACGACGACATCCGCCGGTTCCAGCGCGGCACCCGCAGCGCGCGCCAGAATCAGCAGTTTGCGGCGCACGTCTTCGCCGGACAGGTCTTCGCGCGGGTCGGGCTCGGTGTAACCGGCCTCGCGCGCCGCGCGCACGCAGTCGGAGAACGGGCGCAGGCCGTCATAGGCATCGAACAACCAGGCGAGTGAGCCCGACAGCACGCCGGCGATCGCGTGAATGCGCTCGCCGCTGGCACGCAGCCTGCGGAGGGTCTCGATCACGGGCAGGCCGGCACCGACCGTCGCGGCGTCGCCGTAGCGGGTGCCGCCGATGCGCTGCGCATCGCGGATCGCACGCCAGCGCGCGAGCGATGCGCCCTGGCCCAGCTTGCAGGCGGTGATCACGTGCACGCCCTGGGCGAGCCATTGCGCATGGCGCGCGGCGACCGCATCGCTGCCGGTGGCGTCGATCAGGATGCGCGGGACATCGCCCAGCCGGACGATGCCCGCATGCGGCGCGCACCAGTCTTCGAGCGAAAACCCGGCGCCATCCGCCGCGGCGGCAGCATCACGCCCATCCGTCTGCACCGCGGCCAGCACGGCCGGCGGCAGCGCGCGCAGACGCGCCAGTGTGGCCTGCACCCGCAGAGGCGATTCGTCCGCATCGCCCTGCCTGCACCAGCCATCACCCGTCGCGCGATAGCGGCTGCGCGAGTTGCAGACCGCGCGCAGACGCAGCGTCGGGGATGCATCGCCCGCGGCGCGTTGGGTCAGACGCTGCAGCACCGCCGTGCCAACGGTGCCGGTGCCGAGCAAGACCACCTCGGCCGTCGGTCCCGCTGACGCATCCACCGTCGACAGCCGCAGTGCGCTGCGCAGCGGTGAGAGGGCCTGCGCCGCGCTCACGACGGCAGTGGTCACAGCGCCACCGGCGCTTCGCGCGAGACCGTCGTCGCTGATACGCCGAGCGCAGTAGCGCCTGCGATATCTGCGGCGGCCCGCACCAGCACCTCGGCCCCGCGTGCGCGCGCTTCCGCGGCGGCGCGCGCAGCGGCCACGCGGGCGAGCGCATCGCGCAGGTCGTCCAGCAGGTCGTCGGCGTGCTCGATACCCACCGACAGCCGCAGCAGGCCGTCGGAAATGCCGGCGGCAGCGCGCGCTTCGGGCGTCATCGCGGCGTGGGTCATGGTGGCCGGATGCGCGATCAGGCTCTCCACACCGCCCAGCGATTCGGCCAGGGTGAAACAGCGCAGGCCGTCGAGGAACGCACGCACGGCATCGACCGGGTCGAGATGCGCGCCCGCGTCGAGTTCGAGGCTGAGCATCGCGCCGAAGCCGCTCTGCTGCCGCGCGGCGACCGCATGACCCGGATGGTGTGCGAGCCCCGGATAATGCAGCGCGCGCACCAGCGGATGCGCATCCAGCAGACCGACCAGCGCCTGGGTGTTCTCCTCGTGCGCGCGCAGCCGCGCCTGCAGCGTGCGCAGGCCGCGCAGGGTGAGAAAGCTGTCGAACGGCGCACCGGTGATGCCCAGCGCGTTCGCCCACCAGGTGAGCTGCTGCGCGTCCGCGGCGTCGCGCGCGACCACCGCGCCACCGACCACGTCGCTGTGGCCGTTGATGTACTTGGTGGTGGAATGCGCGACGAAATCCGCACCGAAGGCGATCGGCCGCTGCCACAGCGGCGAGAGGAAGGTGTTGTCGACGACCACCTTCGCGCCGGCCGCGTGCGCGGCGGAGATGGTCGCCTCCAGATCGGTGATGCGCAGCAGCGGGTTGGACGGGGTTTCGATCCACACCAGTTTCGGGCGCTCGGCCAGCACCGCGGCCAGCGCGTCGGCGTCATTGAAATCGATGGTGCGCAGCGCGAACGCGCCCTTGTTGGCCAGCGCGTTGAACAAGCGCCAGCTGCCGCCGTAGGCATCGTGCGGCACCACCAGCACGTCGCCGGGCGCGAGCTGTGCGTGGAGCAGCAGCGTGATCGCCGACATGCCGGTGGAGGTGACCACAGCACCGGCGCCGCCTTCCAGGTCGGCCAGCGCCTCGGCCAGCAGGTCGCGGGTGGGATTGCCGCTGCGGGTGTAGTCGTACTGCCGCTTCTGGCCGAAGCCCGCGAAGCTGAAGTTGGACGACAGCACCAGCGGCGGCGTCACCGCACCCCAGGCCGGGTCGCTGTCGATGCCGGCGCGCACCGCGCGGGTGGCGGTGCGCAGGGCGTCGCCGGTGGCGGAAGCCCCGGACGGCGCGGACGGAGGCAGGCCGAGGGCGCTCATGCCAGCGCCTCCGCATCGATGTGACACGCCGTTTCCAGCGCATCGCATCCTGCCTGCACCGCGCTTTCCAGCACATTGGCGATGGCCAGCGTTTCCTTCAGGAAGGCGTCGTGACCGTACTGCGAACGCAGCAGCCGCACCTCGGCCTGCGGCAGGCGTTCAATCAGGCTGTGGATGTCCTCGATCGGCACCAGGCGGTCCTCGATGATGCCGACCACGGTCGTCGGCACCTGCACCGCGCGCGGGTCGACTGCGTGCAGATCGATGGATTCCGACAGGCGCAGGAAGGCGGTGGCCGGCACCCGCGCCGCATACCGTGCGCCGCAGTGTTCGAGGTAGTCCTCCGCGGCCACGCGCAGCCGGCCGTGTTCGAGCGCGGGCGCAGCGTCGAAACGCGCGGCGAACTCCGCCGGCGTGCGGTAGCTCAGCATCGCCAGCTGCCGCGCCAGTGACAGGCCGTCGGCCTCGTCGCACTGCAGCTGGCCCAGCGCGACGATGCGCCGCTGCAGCGCGCGCCAGGCGCTGGCGTAGGGATGACTGCGATGCGCGCCGCTGATCGCCACCAGCCGTTGCAAGCGCTGCGGATGCCGCGCGGCGAACTGCAGGCCGACCATCGCGCCGTAGGAGGCACCGACGAACGCGGCGACACGGTCGATGCCGAGCGCATCGAGCACGGCGGCGATGGCATCGGCCTGATCGGCGCTGTCGATCGGCGCATCCAGCGTGCCGTCCGCGCCCAGCCAATCGATGGCGACGATGCGCTGGCGCGCGGGATCGAGCCCGAGACCGCGCTGCACCTGCCACCAGCCGGCCTCGGGATAACGCTCGCTCGACAGCACGTGGCGGTCGGCGGAAATCCCGCCGGCCACGACCACGGCCGGCAGAGTATCCGCACCCACGGCCTCGTAACGGATGCGGACGCGACGCGTGCCGGCGTGGTGCAGGGCGAGATCGATCGCGATTTCGCCGCGCAGGGCGGGCACGGGCGCGCTGGAAGCCGACGGGCTGGTCACGGCGGCGCGCTGTGCGCCGTCGATGGCGGCAGCCACGTGCGCGATGCCCGGCAGGACCGATTCGGCAGCGTCGGGGACGAAAGAGGCAGCAGCGGTGCTGTGCGCGGCGGCGAAAGTCATGGCGGTCTCCGGTGGGGGCGGGCCATCGAAGCCGCGGGGAGACCGTGGGAGTGCTGGGCGCAGGCCGACGACGGGCCGCTGCGCACAACCATCTTCCGGTGGACAGGACGTCCCCGCAGGAGTTGGCACCTGTTCGGCGACGCGACCACGCCTGCGGCGTTGCGCGCTGCCATCAGGTTGCCCCGGCGTCTTCGGGCCTGTCCCTCAGCCGGTCTTGATGGATGGCCGCAGGATGCCCCTCGCTCCGAGCGATGTCAATCGCTTCATCCGCATGAAGCGATATAATTTTTTGCCATAAGACCACTGATCCCCATCTCGGCCAGAAAGTGGGTGTCCTGATCTGATCTGTCCTGATCTGATCTGTCCTGATCTGATCTGTCCTGATCTGATCTGTCTTGATCAGTGGGTGTCCTCATTCGTGCGATCGGTGCCAATCCGATTCGGGTATCCGATCGGTGGGTGTCCTGGTCGATGGGTGTCCTGATGGTGTCCTGATCGATGGGTCTGATCGGTGGGTGTCCCGATCCTGCTGTCCCGATCCTGGCTTCTGATAGTGGGTGTCCTGATAGTGGGTGTCCTGATAGTGCTGGGTCCGACTCGATAGTGGGTGTCCCGGTCCGACTCGGTCCAACTCCTGCCGCTGTCCATGGGTGTCCCGGTCCCAGGTATCCCGTCCCACCTCTCCCGGTAGTGCCCGTCCCGACTCGATCGATCGAATCGGCGATACTGATGCGATGCACGATCCCGTCGCCTTCGGCGCTGCGCGCCGCCCTTGTCTGGCCGCTGTGGCGGCCTTGGCCCTGCCGGCGCTGCTGGCCGCCTGCGTCCACCCCTGGCCGACGACCCCAGCCGAAGCGGGCGAGCGCCAGGCCGCCGCGCCCATCGCCCCTGTCGTGATCGAAGAGACCTACGTCTCCGCCGCACAGCCCGACGACCAGCTGGATTCGCTCGCGGTCTGGCCCGCGGCGCAGGGAGATGCGTTGTGGCTGGTGGCCACCGCCAAATCCAGCCATCGCGTGGTGAGCTTCGATGTCGACAGCGGCGAGCGCCTGGGCGAGTTCGGCGGCCCGGGCAGCGAACCCGGGCGCTTCCGCCGCCCGAACGGCATCGCGATCCACGGGGATCTGGCCTTCGTCGCCGAGCGCGACAACCGCCGGGTGCAGGTCCTGCGGCTGCCCGGCTTCACTCCGCTGGGCAGCTTCGGCGACGACGTGCTGCGCGCGCCCTATGGCCTGTGGCTGCGCCCGCTGGGCAGGGACGGCATCGATGTCTATGTGACCGACAACGAGATGCGCGGCGAGCGCTACGACATCGTGCCGCCGCTGGACGAACTGAACCGTCGGGTCTGGCGCTTCCGGCTGCGGCTGCCGGCCGACGGCAGCGGCCCGGGCATCGACAACGGCCTGCGCGTCGAAGCGCGTACACATTTCGGCGAGACCAGCGAGGACGCCGCGCTGCGCGTGGTGGAATCGATCGCCGGCGACCCCGAACACGACCGGCTGCTGATCGCCGATGAGCGGATGCCGCGTTCGACCCTGCGCGAGTACACATTGGACGGCCGCGCCACCGGGCGCTCGGTGCCGGAGAACATGTTCGGTTTCGAGGCCGAAGGCGTGGCGCTGTGGGCCTGCGGCCCGCGCGCGGGCTACTGGGTGGCGGTGGACCAGCTCTCGCCGCAGACCGTGTTCCATCTGTTCGCACGCGACAGCCTGGCGCATGTCGGCAGCTTCCGCGGCCTGCGCACCGCGCAGACCGACGGCATCGCCCTGTACACCGCGCCCAGTCGGGGCTTCCCGGCGGGCGCACTGTTCGCGGTCGACGACGACCGCGCGATCGCCGCCTTCGATCTGCGCAGAGTGGCGGCCGCGCTGTCCCTGCCCGCGACCTGTCTGGCTGCGCGGTGAGCCATCACGCGGCCCCTGCGACGACGGTGCGCGGCAACGCCATCGGTACGGCACTGATCAGTGCATCGCTGGCGGCTGGCGTGCTGGTCGCGGCCGTCGCTCCCCCAACCGAGGCCACCCCTCCTCTGCGCTGGCGGGACCGGTTCGCCCGCACGGCAAGCGACCCCGTCCACGCGCCGGCGCCAGCGCAACTCTCCCGACGTACCGGGGGGGGTGTCGAACTCGACATCGAACCTGCCGCCGAAGGCGGATGGGAGATCTGGATCGACAATCCACTCTTCGGGCCGGTGGAAGCCGTGGTGGAGGCAGGGTCGGATCGAACAGGGCCTGCACTCCAGGCCGCGCCCGCATTGCCCGCACGCGTGCGGGTACCGGCACAGCGCCGCGTGCTTGCCACCCGGCTGACCGACGGCCCCGCGCACACGCAGGCACCTGCGCTGCGCCTACGCGCGGTCGCCGGCGACCCGGCCGCCCGCCCGCAGGATCACGATTACCGATTCCCGCTCGATACCGACCAGGCGGAGATCAGCCAGGGCTGGGGCGGCCACTTCAGCCATCGCGCCCCCGAACACCGGCATGCGCTCGACCTTGCGGCGGCCGAAGGCACACCCGTGCTGGCGGCGCGCGCCGGCGTGGTCATGCAGGTGGTCGCCAGGGCCGCGCTGCCGGGCCGCACGGACACTGCGGGCGTCGCGGCCGGCGGCAACGCCATCCGCATCCTCCACGACGACGGCAGCATGGCGCTATACGCGCATCTCGCCGACGCGGGCCTGCAGGTCCGCCCGGGGCAGCGCGTGCGCCGCGGCGAAGCCATCGCGCGGGTCGGCAATACCGGCTACAGCACCGGCGCGCATCTTCACTTCGCGGTGCAGGTCAATCGCGGCCTGCGTCTGGAAACCCTGCCCTTCCGCATGTCCGGACCGCAGGGTGTGCTGCGGCTGGCGGAAACCCCATGAGCGCCGGGCGTCCGGGTACATCCGGTGACGAAGCGGCCCACGGTCACGACGTCGGCGACCGCGTGGTCGGCGATGTCCACGGCTACCCGCTGCATGCCGACGACGCCGCACAGTGGCAGGCCGCCGGTGAGGCCGCAGCCCGCGGTGCGCATGCGGTCGCCGCCGGGCTCATCGAGGCGCTGTGCCGGCGTCGGCCCGAGCTGCTGCCGGCGCAGGTCCAGGCGGCGTATTACCAGCTCTCCGCCGGCGCCTACCGTGCGGCCGAAGCGACTGCGCTCGCCGCAGCCGATGCCTGCACCGATGCACCGCCCCGCACCCCGGAGGCGGCCGCCGCACTGATCAAGCTGCTGCGCGTGTTCGAGGCGCACCGCGCGATGGCCGAGACCGTCGATCGCAGCGACTGGTCCGCCTCTCGCGACCCGGGCCTGCTGGTGGACCTGGTGCAGGCGCTGGCGGGCCTGGGGCTCTACCCCCAGGCCGAACGTCTGCTCGTCCGCGCCGAGGCCCTGGCACCGGGGCACCCGCTGCTCGGCTACACCCGCGGCATCTTCGCCTTCGTCCGCGGCGACCGCGCCGCCTCGCAGGCCTGGCTGACGCGGAGCCTGCCGGCACTGCCGCAGCGCGCCGCGCACATCGGCTGGCTGCGCGCGATGCAGGCCGGACGCGACACCCCCGACACCCTGCGCGCCCAGGTCGCACAGCTGCGCGCCGCTCCCGCCGCCGCGGGCAGCGAAGACGCCGCCTATCGCGCCTTCGGCCTGCATCGCCTGCTCGACGCCCTGGGCGACCACGCCGCCGCCTGGGAAGCGCTCGCCGAAGGCTGCGCCATCAAAGCCGCGATGAGCACCGCCCGCCATGACCCCGCCGCAGAGCGCGCGCTGTTCGACGCCCTGCGCGCCCTGCCGCGCGCAGCGGCGGGCGCGGTCGAAGGCGACGACACAGCGCCGCCCCCCGTCACCCGCACCCTGTTCGTGGTCGGGATGCACCGTTCGGGCACCAGCGTGCTCGAACGCGTGCTCTCCGGCCACTCGGGCATGATCGACGGCGGTGAAAATCACGTCTTCCCCGCCGCGATGCGCTGGGCCACGGAGCACCGCGGCACCGGCGTGCTGGATCTGGCGACGGTCGAACGCGCTGCATCGCTCGGGGCCGGGGACTGGGCCGAGGTCGGGCGGCGCATGGACGCCTATGCGGCCTGGCGCAGCGAACGCGCGCCGTGGTTCATCGAGAAGCTGCCGCCGAACGCGCTGCACGCCGGTTTCATCCTGCGTGCGATGCCGCATGCGCGCGTGCTGTGCATGCGCCGCGACCCGATGGACACCTGCTTCTCCAACCTGCGCACCTATTTCGCCGCCGGAATCGCGCCCTACTCCTACGACCAGCGTGCGCTGGCCGAACACGCACTGCGTCACGCGGCTTTGATGCGTCACTGGGCGACGCGTGCAGGCGGACGGATGCTCGAAGTGGACTACGCCGCATTCGTCGCCGACCCCGAAGCCGAAGTACGCCGCATCTGCGTGTGGCTCGGCATCGATTTCGAGCCGCAGATGCTCGATGTGGGACGCGACGCCGGCTACACCGCAACCGCCAGCGTCGGCGACGTGCGTCGCGGCATCCTGCGCGACCGCAGCGGCGCCTGGCGCCCGTACGCGGCATGGCTCGGGCCGATGCAGGACACGCTGGCGCAAGCCGGGTCGAATACAGATACGGACGCGCCGCGCACCGTTTGAAGCGCGCACATCGCTTCTGCGATCAAGCGGCGGGCCGGCCCCGCGCCGGGACCGCAGCCGCGCCTGCGCGCACGTCACGTCACGTCACGTCACGTCGCGCGCGTGGCGCGCGGGCGCGCGGACGCGCGGACGCGACGCCTCTTCACTCCTGCATCGAAAACCAGCAGTTGAAAGCGACCGTGATCCGCGTATCGCCACCCAGGAACGGCAGCACCTCGTGCAGCACCCACGAGGGGAACAACACGAGTTGCCCGGCGCGGAAACGGATACTCCAGCTGCCGTGATGGAAGGGCTGCGCGAAATGCGCATTGCCGGCATCCATGAAATAGTTGGCGTAGTGGTGCGGATTGTGGAAACGCAGCACGCCGGATTCGGGCCGATCCGCCGGCGTTTCCCCCGGGTCCACGCAATACACGCCCGACCACGACGCCATCGGATGATTGTGCAGCACGGTGAAGCCGCCATTGCGGGTCACATGGAACCAGGTGTGCGAAAAGATGCGCAGCCGCTTCATGCGTTCGGCGTCGTAGCCATTGGTGCGCTGGATCGCCGCGCCCAGCGCCGCCCAGCAGAACTGTTTGAGCCGCTGCACGCAGGGCTCGGGCCAGGCGAAGAACTCGAACTCGCTCTCGTACACCTCTGGCTGCAGCGTCAGCGAAGGCGTCGGATTGCGCCAACGCGCGCCCTCGGCCTCACGCGCGAGGATCAGCGCCTTCAGCGCGTCGTTCAGCGCGGCGTCCGGCTGGAAATCCTGCGCGATAGGCACGGCGAAAAGGGGGTGGACTTCCAGTGGCATGACGGATTCGCGGGGCCTGCGGGAAACAGAAGTATGCAGCACCACGCAGGATGCCGGTGATCGGACCGGTTCGGACGCGAATACCGGATCGCCGACCGAGGAGAGCCTCACCCGTTGCGCGCCTGATTGAGGCATGCACCCCACGCATCCAACACGCACGCATAAAAAAACTGCGGCCCCTTTCGGGGCCGCAGCTGCGAAGCCGGATCGCGGGGCGATCAGAACTTCTGGCTGTAACGCATGAACAGGAAGCGGCCCGGCAGTTCATACTGCGGGTCGAAACTGTTCGCGAAGGTGCTGGCCGAACGCGGCGGATCGCGGTCGAAGATGTTGTTCACACCGACCGTGACGCGTGCATTCCACGGAGCCGCCCAGGTGACGTTGGCGTCGTTGTAGACGGTGCCACCCATGTAGTTCTCCGGGCGCGCACCAGCCGCCGTACGACGGGTCGGATCCGAGCACAGCAGCTGGGTATTCGCCGCGTTGAAGCCACGGCAATCCTCATTCTGACCGGAGTAGTAACGGGTCAGCCAGTTGGCGGACCAGTCGCCCTTCTGCCAGTTCAGCGTGACGTTCGAGCGGATGCGCCAGTTGTTGAGGCGGTTGTCGCCGTCGTAGTTGCCGACCAGGTTGTCGCCACCGTCGTCGATGAACTTCGAGAAGTAGGTCGAATCCCAGATCACCGAGAACCGGCCGAACGAGGTTTCGGGGATCGCATAGCTGACCGTGAGGTCGTAGCCTTCGACATCGCGCGTACCGGAGTTGGCGTTGACCGCACGCAGGTCGATGATACGGCCGCCGGCACCACGCGTGATCAGGGCGCACTGGTCGAGCTGGCCTTCACGGTAGCAGTCGTTGGCGACGCCCTGGCCCGAAGGCGCGAGGATCACGTCTTCCAGCTCGATCTTCCACCAGTCCAGCGCGACGTTGAAGCCTTCCAGCCAGCTCGGGCTGTAGACGAAGCCCAGGGTGGTGGTGAGGGCCGTCTCGGGCTGCAGGTCAACGTTGCCGCCGACCGTGATGCGGATCTGGCTGTTGGTCTGGGTGTAGCCACCGGCGGGGACGCCATCGGCCAGACACTGCGCCTGACCCTGAGCGCTCAGATCGCCGATCAGCGTGCTGTTGCAGGGGTCGTTGAGGGTCGGGAACGAGTCCGAGTTGCCCTGGAACAGCTCGTTGATCGACGGCGCACGGAAACCTTCGGTCCAGTTGCCGCGGATCATCAGGTCGTCGATGGGCTTCCAGCGGAAACCGACCTTGCTGTTGGTGGTGTCGCCGAAGTTGCTGTAGTCCGAGTAGCGGGTCGCGACGCTGAAGTCCAGCAGGCGGGCACCGGGGACGTCGGCCAGTACCGGGATCGCCAGTTCGAGGTAGGCCTCGTCCAGGCTGTACTTGCCGTCGGTCGCGGTACGGGCGTTGCCCGTGGTGTCACCGGCGTTGATCAGCGCATCGGGCTGGTCGAAGCCGCTTTCGCTGCGGCGCTCGAGGCCGAACGAGAACGACAGCGGGCCGGCCGGCAGTTCCACCAGGTCGCCGCCGATGGTGGCGTAGTAGGTTTCCTGCTCGTAACCGAAGTTGTCGTGGGCCTGGAAGGTCACGTAGTCGAGCATTTCGCGGGTGATGGTGCCTGCGCCGCCGAGGAAGTTCAGCGGGACGCAACCGGCGATGATGGAGGTCGGGTCGGTCGCGTCGCTCAGACAGACGGGGCGACCGTCGCTGCCGATCGTCGACGCACCCAGCGCGTTGCGCAGGGCGGTGAAGGTCAGCAGACCGTCGGTGGTGTCGCTCTGCTCGTTCTCACCGAAGAAGTAGCCCACTTCCCAGTAGAACGGCTTGTCGGCGATGTCGATCGTGCCGTCGAGACCGAGGTTGATCGCGAAGGTATCGACGTCCTGCTTGAACGAACGACCGCCAGTCTCGACCGCACGGCGCTGGATCCAGTTGATGTCCTGGCCGTAGGGGTTGTAGATGCTGTTGGCGCTGATCACGATGTCGGTGGAGTTGCCCGAACCGATGACGCCCAGCACCACCGGCATCGCGGCGAGCAGCTGCTCGGAACGACGCTGGTTGTAGGTGACCGTGGTGCTGAAGCGGATGTTGTCGTTGATGTCCAGGCTGCCGCTCGCGAAGAGCGAGGTGCGCTCCTGCGGGGTGATCAGGTAGTTGTCCGGAGCGAAGTTGTAGTTGTCCGGAGTGCCGCGCCAGCCGCGGAAGGTGCCGGGACCGGTGACGGTCCACAGACCGTAGTCGCCGTTCGGCTGCGAGCAGGAGTCGGTGCCCGGATCGTAGATGCAGAAGCGGCCGTCCGGGGTGGTCGAGCTGCCGCCGAGGCCCGGAGTGGAGCCGAAGACCGGCACCGCCGAGATGTCGCGGTCACCGGCGAAGACCGGATCTTCCTTCACGTAGCCGAGGCCCAGCATTGCGGACCAGCGCTCGCCGTTGCTGCCGACGGTGAAATCGTAGGCCTGACGGGTGCCGTCGCCCTGCTCGAACGCGCCGATGTAGGCGTTCGCTTCGGCGCCGTCGAAGTTCTGGCGCAGAATCACGTTGACAACGCCGGCGATGGCGTCGGATCCGTAAATGACCGAGGCGCCGTCCTTGAGGACTTCGACGCGCTCGATGGCGGCGGTCGGGATGGTGTTCAGGTCGACGGCGCCGCCGAGACCAGTACCGCCCACCCAGCGACGACCGTTGACGAGGACCAGCGTGCGCTCCTCACCGAGGTTGCGCAGGTTGACGCGGGTTTCGCCGTTGCCGCCGTTGTTGTAGGTGGTGTTGAGGGTCGAGCCGTTGGTCGAAATGTTCTGGATCACGTCGCCGAC
>ERZ1066121.389-NODE-389-length-40691-cov-13.837656_pt1 | contig 40691 bp, 36 predicted proteins | sample MGYA00382768_ERZ1066121 | MGnify/ENA primary metagenome ERZ1066121 (study PRJEB33369, sample SAMEA5778351) | biofilm metagenome | biome: Industrial cooling water; feature: Water cooling tower basin; material: Biofilm | place: United Arab Emirates | collected...
CCAAAGGAAACCCGGTTTCTTGTTATTACAATGAGCTAAGGACGGGCAAGGATGCCCATCCCACAAGAGTTTTAACCAAAGTTAACATCTGATCATATTTAGTTAGCAGTTATAACTAGAAGTCATAAAACAATGACATTGCCGTAAAAAGACCTACATTTCCTGATAAAGTGAGGTGGTTTTGTACAAATAATCGCGCTGAAGACTTGGTTAAAATCAGTTACTTTATTCGTCAATTACGTTCATGTTGATTTTTGTATCAAATATTGTATCAAATAATTACATTATGTTTTTAGTACGTTATCTGTACCAAACTTGAATAACATTGTTTAATTTCATTGTGTAGCTCAACAAAATTTAATCAATAAATGGTATTAACGATAGATTTTGCGCCTAGCTAAGTTTTTAGGTAAGATAAGAAATACTAAAAAGCAAAAAACGTATAACAAGTATAAACAATTACTTAAATCTACCAATACCCAGTTCTTTAAACTTAGCTTGTAAATCCTCCTCAGTGGCGCCGCAGTAATAATATTTTTTCTCTAGTAGGTTGGCTAGATAATATCCATGCTGTCCACCATTAATACGAAATAATTCTATAACTACATCTTTTTTACTTGTTCCAAAAAATGCTTCTATATCCAAAGTTGTCAAATTAGGGGTAGGTAAATTTGTGAGATTGCAAAATAGTGTTGGACGTTCAAAAGCCCAACCTACTTTACCATTCCTAATTTCATGCTTGATAATACGCCAACATAGAGGATACACAAGCGCCATAATGTTACAGAATCTTGGTTTACTAAGCTTTCACCGTTGGTAGTGAGCAACATCTGTTTTCTCAACTATTAAAGTCTTGTCTCGTTTCAAAAACTCATCTAAAAGTTGAAAAAAGTATGTGAAACCTTCTTTTTCGTCTACTGAATAGAGCAAAATAATTTTATCCCAAGAATTAACAGTTTTTACTTCTAATTTTTGTTGTAGCCACGGTTGGAAATTTTTATAAAAGTCGCTTTCGCTGTCTTGATTTTCTAATCCCATTTCTCGACGGGCAAATTGATAACCTACTAAAAACATTCTTAGGGAACTTATTGATGCGGCGCCTAGATACATTCCAGGTCTTTGTTTAATTTTTTCTAACAATTCGTATAGTTTACTCATAATTGTTTCCTTGTAATTTTATGAAATTTAAAATTTTTCAATTATTTCTATTTCAAACTCATCGCTGAATGAGTGAAAATCTTTAATCCAATCCTCTCTAGACATTCCCATTTTGGATAAATTATCAAAAACTTTTCCTCTGACTTCGACTCCATAGTGAATACCATTTCTGGTTATTGATTCTCCTATACCAAGTTGCTCTAAACGTGTACTAAGAACAAAATCCTCATCATTATACTTTGTTTCTAGTTTCAGAAGAGTTCCATTAATTCCATAACTTTTTAACCATTGTACAACTGCCATAGCACACTTGTCACATTCAAGCAGTTTAAATTTACTAACAATGTCTCCAAGCCTTTGGTAAATTTCTTCGTCCGTAATAAAGCCTACTATTTCTTCGTCACTCATATTCTAATGCTAACTTCTAATTTTAAGCATTTAAATATATTAAATTTTTTTGAGAGTAAATTTATTGTTTTTTTAAGTTTTTGGTTTAGTAATCAGAAAGAGGACGGGCAGGGATGCCCGTTCCACAAGAGTTTTAAGTTCCACTCATTGGTTTAATTTAAGTTAGCTTACTTCTGAGGTTGTTTCTATTAGTTGGACTGTTGTTGGAGTTATGGTAATGGCAGGCGCCTTTTTATCAAAAGATAAACCATGTTCTCCTTTGTCGATAATAACGGTGTCTCCGGGGACGAAAGTGTTTTCGAGAATTTTGGTTGCCAAGGTATTTTCGACTTCTCTTTGTATCGCGCGTTTGATGGGTCTGGCGCCATATGTTGGGTCGTAACCTACTTCTATTAAATACTCGCAAGCTTCTTTAGATATTTCTAAGCTGATTTTTTGGTCTGCAAGTAAGCTTTCGACTCGTTTGAGTTGAATTCTAATGATTTGACCCATTTCGCTACGGCTGAGAGGATGGAAGATTATCAAATCATCGACGCGGTTGACGAATTCGGGACGGAAGTGGACTCGAAGTGATTCTAATACGCGGTTACGCATTTTTTCATACTGATTGTCATCGCCAGAAATATCAAGGATATGTTCGCTACCGATGTTGCTGGTCATCACAATTACGGTGTTACGAAAGTCTACGGCACGTCCTTGAGAGTCTGTAATTCTACCATCATCGAGTACTTGTAAAAGTATATTAAATACATCGGGATGCGCTTTTTCCACTTCATCTAAAAGTACTACTGAGTAAGGACGGCGCCGTACCGCTTCGGAAAGTTGTCCTCCTTCTTCGTAACCAACATATCCTGGAGGGGCGCCAACAAGTCGAGATACTGAGTGTTTTTCCATGTACTCAGACATATCGAGACGCACTATGGCATCGTCGGAGTCAAACATAAATTGTGCTAATGCGCGCGCTAATTCAGTTTTTCCTACACCTGTTGGTCCCATAAATAAGAATGAACCAATGGGACGGTTAAGGTCTTTTAACCCTGCACGTGCCCTCCGTATGGCAGCAGAAACTTTTTCGACTGCTTCAGATTGTCCTACTACACGTAAATGTAAATGACTTTCGAGTTGTAGAAGCTTTTTCCGTTCTGATTCTAATAAACGGTTTACAGGAATACCTGTCCATTTAGCAACAATTTCAGCAATATCAGCTTCGGTTACTTGCTCGCGTAATAAGGTTGAACCTTCGCTTTGCAAGTCTACTAATTGAGTTTCTTTGGCTTCGCGTTCGCGCTGCACTCCTTCTAATTTGCCGTACTTTAACTGCGCTGCTTTATTCAAATCATACGCGCGTTCGGCTTGCTCAATTTGTACCCGCAGCTTTTCTTCTTCTTGCTTTAAGGCACTAATTGCTTCTAATATATTTTTCTCACCTTGCCATTGGTCATTTAATTCGTGCTGTTTCTCAGTTAAGCTCGAAATTTCTGACTCAATACGCTGCAATCTTTCTTTGGTTTGTAGAGTTGTTTTTTCTTCCCCTGCTAAGGAAAGCTTTTCCATTTCCAACTGCATTAGGCGCCTGTCTATCGCTTCTAAGTCCGCTGGTTTGGAAGTAATTTCCATTTTCAATTGTGCCGCAGCTTCGTCAACTAAGTCAATCGCTTTATCAGGTAGAAAACGGTCAGAAATATAACGTGCTGATAATGTGGCAGCAGCTACTAATGCACTATCAGATATTTTGACGTTATGGTGAACTTCATAACGTTCTTTCAAACCCCGCAATATCGAGATTGTATTTTCAACAGTGGGTTGGTCTACATAAACCTGTTGAAAACGTCTTTCTAACGCAGCATCTTTCTCTATATATTTACGGTACTCATCTAAAGTAGAGGCGCCGATACACCGTAATTCACCACGTGCTAACATTGGCTTAAGCAAATTCCCAGCATCCATTGAACCTTGTTGTCCAGAACCTGCACCAACAACGGTATGTAGCTCATCTATAAATAAAACTATTTGCCCGTTAGATTCAGTAACTTCACGTAGAACTGCTTTGAGACGGTCTTCAAATTCACCTCTATATTTGGCGCCTGCAATTAAACTACCAATATCTAACGAAATTAACTGACGGTTTTTCAAAGACTCAGGAACGTCACCATTTACTATTCGTTGTGCTAACGCTTCGGCAATAGCAGTTTTACCTACTCCAGGTTCCCCAATTAATACAGGGTTATTTTTACTACGTCGTGAAAGTACTTGAATAACTCGACGAATTTCATCATCACGCCCAATTACAGGGTCAAGTTTCCCAGCTTTTGCAGCTTCCGTCAAATCGCGTCCAAATTTTTGTAGTGCTTCGTAACGTGACTCTGGGTTTTGGTCGGTGACTTTTTGACTACCACGTACCGTTTTAATTGTATTCTCTAACTTCGTTACATCTAAATCAACGTTTCTGAGAACTTTTTTTCCGATACGTTCATCATCAACGAAACCCAACAACATATGCTCTACTGATATATACGAATCATTCATTCGTGTTCGTGCTTCTTCTGCACGGTCAAGCATTGTATCTAAACTACGACCTAAATACAATTGTTCTCCACGAGCGACTTTTGGTTGACGACGTGCGTAATCTTCGAGTTGCTGTAGTATTTTATTGGCATCGGCGCCTGCACGGTTAATTAAACGCGCGGCTAATCCGTTATCTTGTTGTAAGGCAGCAATAATTAAATGCTCAACATCCAACTGCTGCTGTTGGTAAGCACGAACGATATCCTGTGACTTAACAATGATATCCCAAGCTTTATCTGTAAATTTATCGGGGTCTGTAGGCTGCATTTTAAATAGTTATGAGTTAAGAGCAATGTAGAGACGTGATTTATCACGTCTAGGGTTAGGATTTTTAATTTTTTTACTTAGCAGAATTATCTACAATATATATACTCGCATTTTGAAGCCTTTTCAGTAAGGCTACATCATGCTAAAAGCTTAAACCTCGGCGCCAACTTTATTGTAACTAGTACAAAAAGCTAGCGTAGTAGCTAGGCGTTTAACCATTAGAGATTATTACACGTTAAGACGTGTTGACCTGATATTAATTTTAACTCTTGACTCCTGGGGAGACGCGACATGTCGCGTCTCTACATTGTTTAAAACGAAAATACTGTTCTGAGGGTGCTTTGCCAAATTGTACCGTTATCTTTGTCGTTGTCGGGGTTGGTGACGATGGTAAATATGGGGGTGACGCTTACGCTGTCACTAAGTCTAAGGTTATAAAATGCCTCGAAGTTAGTTTGAGTTGCGTTTCCTAAGTCACCTGTTACAAAAGGTTGACCTACTGCTACTCCAGCAAGGGTTCCCGGTATGACAAGGTTACGCTGTTGTAAACCCACTGACCAACTAAAAGGATGTGCGTCTAAATTACGGTTGATAGCGGTGTTAAATCCTTTGTAACTTCCGTATCCCACTCTTCCAAAAAACCCAGTGTTTAGATTCATTCGGTACTCAGCGTTAACACCAAAAGCGTTGATATCAGTGTCGTTAATTTGAGCGTTAGTATATTGTAATTTCAATTTTAGCTGATTGCTAGGAGCATATTCTAATTCTACGCTCGCTTGGCGCCTGTCTCCTGATATGCCTTGAGTTGGTTGATTTGCGTCTGCTGCTATATATAGACCACGTGCTGCAAATTTACTATCTTTGGGACTCCATGCTACGGCAACACCGGCACCAGATGTACGGTCAATTTGATTTTGGACGATAAGTGGATTATTTAAAAATATACCCGAACTAAAATCAAGTGCTTCATCGTTAGCATAAGAGTTTTTATCGATAAAATCACGTGGCGCCATTTTTGCCCCTACTGTTACAGCTAAGTCATCTTGGGGACGAAATGTGTAATATAGGCGCCTTAATTTCAAATTTGACTCATAATCGCTATAATCAAGCCCACCAGCATTCGCAAATAAACCTGCACTACCTAATAAATTAAACCCTTCTCGCTGTTCTGCTCCCACAGCATCACTACCGTTATTACCTGACTCTAACTGTGTGACGAGTAAATCTTTTTGATTAAAGCTAGTTATTAAGTTCAAACGAGTACGCGACACAATTGTACTCGAAGCACTACTTCCCCCTGTAATGCCAGCTATTTGTTGTCCTTCTAATTTAGTTGTGGTCGAAAATTGATTTGCTTCAAGTTCCGCTGCTTTATACTCTGTATTGTCAATACGTTCTCTAACTTGGCTTAATACAGTAGCATACTCTTTTTGCAGGCGCCGAACTGTAATTGCATCTTGCCGAACATATTGGTCACCGATGGCATTCGCGAGTATTTCTTCAATTTTATCAAGAGTTGTCGCCAGTGCTGCGGCAAACTCATATCGCGTCATTGGTTTATTACCGCGAAATGTTTTGTCTGGATACGCTGATAATATACCATAACGTTCCATTAGCGACTTTAATGCTTGATATGCCCAATCAGTTGGTTTAACGTCCTCTAGTTCGTTCACCATCGGTAATTGCTCTAATGCATCTGGGTTGCTATCTGGAGGTGTTACAGGGTCAGTAGCGATGGGTGAAAATTCTGCAACTTGAACACCTACATCGATTGTAGGCGCCTCATAATGTGGTAAAGATGCCATTGAAGGGAAACACAACTGGCTAAATATACCGCAACTCAATAAACCAATGAGTTTAGGGGGCGGTTGCAACTGCGACAACCGCGTATACTGTTTAGGCTTCAACTCCATCACACCTGCACTATATGTAAAAATTATTTATTAACTAACTCTTGATTAGTTTCATTTTTGGCTTTTGAACCCTGAGTACCCAACTGTATTAGTTCTACCTTATAACCATCGGGGTCTTCAATAAATGCAATAACGGTTGAACCGTGTTTCATGGGCCCTGGTTCGCGCGTTACCTTACCACCAAGCTTTTTAACTTCATCGCAGGTAGCATAAATATCATCCACCCCAAGTGCAATATGACCATAAGCATCGCCTAAATCATATTTTTCTTTACCCCAGTTATAAGTCAGTTCTAACACCGATGTATCAGATTCGTCACCATACCCAACAAACGCGAGTGTAAATTCTCCACCCGGATAATCCTTTCGTCGTAGTAATTTCATCCCCAGGACATTACAGTAAAACTTTAACGACTCTTCAAGATTCCCCACCCGCAGCATTGTGTGTAGTAAACGCATAAATTCATTCCTTAGAGCTTCATATAAAGATTTTAGATGCATTTCTTCATGTCATCATATCGTTTATGATTAAATAGAAGTACTAATCTACTGTTATCCAACAATGAAAACTCTTCAAACCAAAGTACAAATAGACACAAGTGGTCAACTGAGTGTAAATATCCCAGTTGCTATGCCTCCTGGAGAGTATCAGGTTGTCTTAGTAATTGAAGGAAACTCACTTCCTAAAGTCAAGTCATCGCTTCTTGATCTTCCTAAGCATGATCTTGGTTCTTGGAACCCTAATCTTTCTCTTCGACGTGAGGATATGTACGGTGACGACGGTAGGTAATAACTCTATTTTTATTGACACTAATGTACTTGTTTTTGCTAGTGTAGTAACTGCTCCTTTGCACGCAATTGCACGGCAAACTCTTGTAGAATTGAGTGCTGCTGGTAATAATTTATGGATTAGCAGGCAAGTTCTGCGAGAGTACCTAGCAACCCTTAGTCGTCCACAAAATTTTACTATTGCTTTATCACCTGGAGCTCTTAAAAAAGACGTCGAAGACTTTCAAAACCAATTTTTAGTTGCAGAAGATAATTTTGAAGTTACCCAAAATTTATTAGATTTACTTCAAAAATATACTGTTGGGGGTAGGCAAATTCACGATGCTAATATTGTTGCGACAATGCTGGCTTATGATATTCCTCAGCTAATTACACACAATGTAAGCGACTTTAAGCGGTTTTCTAATTTAATCAATTTGATTTCGTTAGAATAATAGTAATGTGTGCCTGCTGTGGGAATGTAAAGTAATTATTTTGTATGAAGGGACGGGGCTTGCGATGCCCATCCCACAAGAGTTTTATTGATCGTTATTCGCGCATCAAATGTTTGAAGCTGATATTAGAACGGGCTAATTGATAGGGATTTTACTTTTTTGGTGCCTTTAGGAGGTGTAAATTTGAAGGTTTGCGGCGCCAGATTTTTGACTTCGGTGCGCTGTTGGATTTTTTCAATTATTGCAATATCTAAACCATCATCTTTGCCAACAATTTGCATTTGTTCGAGGTTGGCTAGTTGTGGGTTAACGAAAGCACTTATAGTATATCCTTGTTTGGGGTCGTTGAATGAATACACGTATGTTTGCTTGCCTTCAATGTCACGTGTTTCTCCTTGAATTGCTTGATTTGCTGCTGTGCTAATTTCTTTGATAACTTCTGGTTGAGATAGGGCGCCGCTAGCAATATATTTACCCATATTATTGGCAAATTCAAGAAAAAACGAAGAAGAAAGACCAATTAAAAACGAATCATCTGACTTATTAAATGCTTGAAATGAAATTACACTGTATTGTTTCAAATCAGGTCTATATATGTAAACTTGTTTACCATCAGAAACTACAACTGCTGATTCTTTGCTTGGTTTACCATCTTGAGTAAAGGCAATTTCTGACCTAAATTGATTCGTCGAATTGACTGTAGTTTTGGCTTGTATATAAAAGGTAACATCTGTATTTTGCTTGGCTCCTCTTAACTGCATTTCTGATACAGTTTGATAATTACTACCTTTAAAAAAACTTTCTCCTGTTTTAATTAGTAGCGGTAAATCTAATTGAGAAGAAGTTGCCGTTGCAGGTTTTGACGACGACGCTATAAATAGACTCGCTGGAACTCGCGAGTGCGTAGGTGCTGCATTACTGTAACCAATAAATCCAAAGCTTATAGCAATTATACTTACTGCACTTGCTAAATATTTTGAAAATGAAACTGAAACCATATTCCTCACACTAGAATTATTGAAACGGTTTTGTCGTAGCGTTTTGAGTTAATGGTATAAAATTTGATATCTATACCTAGTATAGTATAGCTTTTGGTAATGGCTCGTTGGCAACGGATGTAACAGTAAGGTGGGCACCCTCCGGGTTCACCAGTTTGACGCACACGGAAACCGAGACGCGCCAACTGGTTCACTGCCCACCATACTTATTCTCCTGTTGTTAGCTCCAACCCTCCTTGATAACCAGTTATTAAGCGGCTACCATCCTTAAAAATATGAACTTCAAGCTGGTCGCTAGCCCAATTAATTTTGTCAGAGAGCGCTGGGTTAAAAACATGGACTCGCTGGTTACTCGAAGAAACCGGAGAATTAGGAGAGTTCACCGCTAACTCCTCTAAGTAGGCGCCATCGACCAAAATATCAAGTTGTGTTAACAAGTCTTTGGCGCCATGTGGTGCATAATCAGATTGGAGTTGCTCTAGGGTAAAGCCAGTAAAAGACATAACGTTTAAACCTGCTGCTTTGACTTTTTTGGCTAAGTTAGACAGTGCAGAAGCTTGCCAGAAGGGTTCTCCACCAGAAAACGTGACTCCTTGGTTACGAGAGTCAGCGAAGATTTTTTCTGCCAGGTTATCTACAGTTAGGAGTTGATTTACCTCAAATGACCAAGAAGCTTCATTAAAACAACCCGGACACTCGCGCGTACACCCCTGCACCCAAACAACTGCGCGCGAACCAGGCCCATTTACCTCGGATGCATTTACATACCCCATGATGTTGAGATAACCATGCGGAATTTCAGACTGTGACAAATATGGATGATTTTTTTGTTGGTATTGAGTCATTTTCCGTTTGTTCTGTATTATTTCTTTGGCATGGATTTACTAGAAGACTCACACTCGTTCTATGCTAAATTGTCGGGCTGCCCAATAACTGTTTACTGTTAGCGCTTCATGTAGGGGCGCAGGTATTCTTACCAAAGGACTGTACAAATGATTGATACTGCAATTGAGGCAATTGTTGCACGCGAAATTCTTGACTCACGCGGAAAGCCTACGGTAGAAGCTGAGGTTCACTTATTTAACGGCGCCGTTGGGTTAGCGCAAGTTCCCAGTGGCGCCTCCACAGGTTCTTTTGAAGCACACGAACTTCGAGACGGTGAAAAAAATCGTTATGGTGGTAAAGGAGTACTAAAAGCTGTACAAAATATTAGAGATGTACTGGCGCCAAAGTTATTAAACCTTGACACGCTCAACCAAGAACTCATCGACCGCACGATGATGTCTATTGATGGTTCGCCGAATAAAGCGAATTTGGGCGCCAATGCAATTTTAGCTGTGTCTTTGGCAGCGGCAAAAGCAGGTGCGGATGCGTTAGCTATTCCTTTGTACCGTTATTTGGGTGGACCTTTAGCTAACTTGCTCCCAGTTCCTTTAATGAACGTTATCAACGGTGGCGCCCATGCGTCAAACAACGTTGATTTTCAAGAGTTTATGATAGTGCCAGTGGGCGCCTCATCCTTCCGTGAAGCACTGCGTTGGGGTGCTGAGGTATTTGCTACCTTGGCGAAAGTACTCGACGATAAAGGTTTGTTAACAGGTGTTGGTGACGAAGGTGGCTTTGCACCCAACTTAGAATCAAACCAAGTTGCCTTAGAGTTACTCATAGCAGCAATTGAAAAAGCTGGATATAAACCAGGGCAAGAAGTAGCTTTAGCGTTAGACGTTGCCGCAAGTGAATTTTACAAAGATGGGCAATACGTCTATGACGGTAAACCTCATGCACCGAGTGAATTTATAGATTATCTGGCAAAATTATCTAATGAGTATCCCATTGTTTCAATCGAAGATGGCTTACACGAAGAAGACTGGCAAAACTGGCAAGCACTAACTACAAAAATTGGTTCCAAAGTGCAACTAGTTGGTGATGACTTATTCGTTACCAATGCCACTCGCTTACAAAAAGGTATCGACCAAAAAGCAGCCAATGCCATTTTAATTAAACTAAATCAAATTGGTTCTTTAACAGAAACCTTAGAAACGATTGATTTAGCTACCCGTAACGGTATGCGCTCAGTTATCAGCCATCGTTCCGGCGAAACCGAAGATACCACAATTGCCGACTTAGCTGTAGCAACGCGCGCAGGACAAATCAAAACAGGTTCCTTGTGTCGTAGCGAACGTGTTGCTAAGTATAACCGCTTACTGAGAATCGAAGACGAACTCGGCGAACGCGCAATTTATGCAGGAAGAGTAGGCATGGGTCCAAAAGGCATTTAAGCATTTATTCTCTATTCTTGTGGAACAGCCTTCCAGGCTGTTTCATAAAATAGTCTTTAAACTATTAAGCCCTATCCATTACCTCAATTAACTGCTGACTGTCCTCATCAGGTCTCAATCTCAACTCTTCGAGTGGTATCAAACCCAAAATAGCGCTTTCTCCTTCAGGCAACTCAATACAGCGAGAGTATGCGTTTCTTCCTTGCACTGTTAAAACTAAATCATTAAAAAGGCGCAATGTTCTAACTCCTGTCGCAGTTTGAACTTCTACTTCTTTTTCAAACGTTAAACCCAACTTAGCAACAACATCTGCGGGTAAACACAAACGGTTAATGCGTACACAAACTATAACATTTTCTATAGTCACAGAACGAATTTGTTCAGATGGCATATTAGCGTATTCTGCTAATATTTCATCTACAGAATTTGTTAAAGTGACTGTAGTAGTAAAATTTTCTGTATTTTTAGTTGGTATAGTCATTTTAATTTCCTATATATTGTTAAATACGCGCAAGAACCTCAACTAACTGCTGATTTTCTACATCAAGTTTCAATCTCAACTTCTCAAGCGGTATTAAACCTACAATTGCGCTTTCACCTTCAGGTAACTCAATACAGCGAGATTGAGTTTCTCGTCCTTTCAGTGCTAAAGTGGCACTTTGAAAAATACGTACTGTTTCAATTCCAGTCGCAGTTTCAACTTCCATTTCTTCTGCCAACGGTAAACCCAACCTAGCAATAATATCTGCTGGTAAATATAGATGATGAGTATGTATGCTAACTATAACATTATCTATACTGACAGAACGAATTTGCTCTCTAGGTATATAACCGTGTCCTGCTAAGATTTCATCCTCTGTATTTGTAAGAGTGACTGTGGTAGTAAAATTTACTATATTTTTAGCCGTTACTGTAGATGTAGTCATTTGAATTTCCGTACCAAGTTAATAAAATAGAATTTATTAGACGAAACGGCGCCAACATTATCTCCAATCACCTTGTAAAGTAAAAGCTGCCCAATAATATGGCTCGTGCCAATCTTTACCTTGCCATAATTTTAGTTGCGCTTCTCGTAAAGCTGTTGTAGAAGATTTTCCTTTTAATACTGCTTCGTAAAATTTAGGCATTAATTTAGATGTTCCAATATCATCAATTTGCCATAAAGATACAAGCGCGCGTTTTGAGCCTGCATACATTAATCCTCTTGTCAATCCAATTAATCCCTCACCTTTAACATCTTTACCTAGACCAGTGTCGCAAGCACTTAGTACAACTAATTCGGCGCCTAAATCTAAGTTAAAGATGTCACCTAAGCGTAAATAACCTTTTTCGACTGGTTGACCTTGTTTATCTACTTGAGAAAGTACAATTCCTGATAATTCAGGATTTTTTGTATCAACAATTCCATGAGTAGCCAATAGTAAGAAGCGATATTTTTTGAGTTCTGGATTAATTATAAAATTGTAGTTTGCATCAAAATCATATGCGTGTATACTTTCTTGAGGTGATACAAGTTTGAGGATTGCTTCTGCTTCTTTGCGCGTGCCTTTTAAACGTGATAATCCGTTACGGTTAAGATTTTTTAATGCTCGTTGTAAACTTGAACGGTTTAAGTCTAATTCAGGAGCAAGGACAGGTGGTTTATTTGTAAGTCTTTCATCAGTAGCTTCAAATACAGGGTCAGCGAGTACTGCAAGAGTTTTAGGTGCTACAGAGCGCTCACTAAGTCGTTGCCGTTGAGTTGCAAGGGCAGTAACAGAAGGTAAATTAACTATTTCATGATTTACTATCAAGGGTTGGTATGGAGAAGGCGCCTTTACATTTGGGTCTGCTAATGCTGCAAAAGGTATACTTTGTAAAACTCCATCAGCGACAATAGCTAATCGTTTTTTAGCTAATTTGTCTGCAACAGGCGCCATAATAAGCTGGCTAAGTTTATTTAACTTTCGCGCTTTGGCTGGTTCACTCACAGAAAGTAAATCTGTTATACTGCTACGAAATTCTTCAGCAGAAGATTCTATTTCTGAGCGTTTAGGCAGTTCATATGTATGGAAAGAGTTAAGTGTAACAGCCCAAAGATAACTGCGGTTTGCACCTAAAGAATACTGTCTTTATCTAACTGTTGCTGAATTTGCTTTAGTTCTAAAGGTTGAGGATATTGAATTGATGCATATTGTGGGCTATTAGTACGGATTTTGTCTACCAGTTCGCGGTATTGCTTTAGAAGGTTTTCGTTGTTCAAATGAAGTTTTTCAAGTCTTGTATTATCAGTTGATGGTTCCTGCATCTGGCTTTGTATTGTTTCAATTTTACTAAGTATAAGTTGTTCTTCTGTTAGTAATTTCAGGTCAACAATAACTATTATTTTTACTAATATTAAAATAAGTATTAGAATTAGTTGTAAGGATTGTTGGGTTGCACAGGCAGGGATGCCTGTGCCACAAGAGTGTGCCACAAGAGATTGTAAAGTTAGGGGTAGAAGCCTAGTTTGGGTAGTCCTAATGTTTCATCCCAGCCCATCATAAGGTTCATGCATTGAACTGCTTGTCCTGCTTGTCCTTTAATTAAGTTGTCGATGACGGACATTACAATAATTCGTCCGGTGCGGGTGTCTACTTCTATACCTATGTAGCAAAGGTTACTACCACATGCCCATTTTGTTTGGGGGTATGTGTCGGCGTCACAAATTTTTACCCACGGGGAGTTACGGTAGAACGCGCGGTAAATGGTGATTAAGTCGTCACGTACTAATCCTGGGTCACGTAGGTTTGCGTAGACGGTGGAGAGGATGCCGCGCACCATTGGTACTAAGTGCGGTGTAAATTGGACTGTTACTTCGTGTCCTGCTAGTTCGCTACAAATTTGTTCAATTTCTGGGGTGTGACGGTGTTTTGCTACAGCGTATGCTGCTATTGAGTTATCTGCTTCTGCTAGTAACATGTTAACCTTGGCTTCGCGTCCTCCACCTGATGTGCCAGATTTTGCGTCAATAATGGCTGTTTCAGGTACTATTAATCCTTGTTTAAGTAGTGGTGAAAGGGCCAGTAAGCTCGCTGTTGGATAGCAACCAGGACATCCTACTAGTTGGGCTTCTGCTATACGGTCGCGGTATAGTTCTGGTAAGCCATATACGGCTTTTGATGCTGTTTCGTTGTCGCTTCGTTCTTTGCCATACCACGCTGAGTATGTTGATAAATTAGTAAATCTATAGTCGGCGCTTAAGTCTAATACTTTACATCCTTTTGCCAAGAGTATAGGCGCCATTTGGCAAGCTAAACCATTGGGAACTGAAAGAAAGACTACTTCACAACGTTCTGCAATAACTTCTGGGTCTACCTTCTCAACTGTCAAGTTAATTGCGTGTGCTAAGTGCGGGTAAATATCCGCAAATTTTTTACCAGTAGTGCTATCACCCCCCATGTACACTACCTCTACATCTGGGTGGTCTATTAACAATCGCACTAGCTGAACTCCGCCATAACCGGACGCGCCAACTATCCCAACTCTTACGCGCCTAGAATTACCCATAATATCAAAATCCTTATCTGTTTTTGTAATTTGCTGTTTAGTCAAAAACTTACTCTAGTATTAAAACGCAAACAGTGCGAATCGAGAACGAGAAGCGCGAATAATTTGCTCGTGAGTTAACATCATAAGCTACAATGATATTTACGATTGGTCGCAGGTTTATTAACATTTGTGTCGCAGCATCAAGAAGAACTAGCTACTGAATTTAGATTTGACCCGATTAATGCCGCCCTAGCTGACTTAAAAGCTGGTCGTTCTATCGTTGTGGTTGATGACGAGAACCGCGAAAACGAGGGTGATTTAATTTGCGCCGCTCAATTTGCCACACCTGACACCATTAATTTTATGGCTGTCGAAGCGCGCGGTTTGATTTGTTTGGCAATGATGGGTGAGCGTCTCGATGAACTCGATTTGCCTTTGATGGTACGGAATATTACAGATACTAATCAAACTGCATTCACAGTTAGTATCGATGCAGGTCCTAATTTAGGTGTTACTACTGGTATTTCCGCCGAAGACCGTGCCAGAACTATTCAAGTAGCTTTAAACCCGGCAACTAAACCAGAAGACTTACGGCGCCCTGGTCACATTTTCCCATTACGGGCAAAAGAAGGCGGAGTTCTCAAACGTGCAGGTCACACCGAAGCAGCAGTAGATCTAGCTCGGTTAGCTGGTTTGTATCCTGCTGGTGTAATTTGTGAAATCCAAAACCGTAATGGTTCGATGGCACGATTACCTGAATTAATCGAATACGCCAAGCAGCATAACCTAAAAATTATTAGTATTGCCGATTTAATTAGTTACCGCTTACAGCACGACCGTTTAATTGTTCGCGAAACTGTTACCAAACTACCTTCAAGTTTTGGTCAGTTTAATATTTACGGCTACCGCTATATTCTTAACAATACAGAACACGTTGCCATTGTTAAAGGCGACCCTAGCACTTTTGTTGATGAACCAGTAATGGTACGAATGCACTCAGAATGTCTCACAGGTGATGCACTAGGTTCACTACGTTGTGACTGTAGAATGCAGCTTCAAGCCGCACTCAAGATGATTGAAAGTGCAGGTAAAGGTGTTGTTGTATACCTACGCCAAGAAGGTCGAGGTATTGGGTTAATTAATAAACTCAAAGCTTACTCATTGCAGGATATGGGCTTAGATACAGTCGAAGCTAACAAGCGTTTGGGTTTTCCTGCTGATTTGCGTGACTATGGAATGGGCGCCCAAATTCTTATGGATTTAGGTTTACACCAGATACGTTTAATTACAAATAATCCCCGTAAAATTGCTGGCTTAAAAGGTTACGATTTAGAAATTGTAGACCGAGTACCGTTGTTAATCGAAGCAAACGACTATAACTCTTATTACTTAAGCACAAAAGCCGAGAAACTGGGTCATATGCTTCTGCAAACCTATTTATTAACAGTAGCAATACATTGGAAAGACGACCCACAATGTGTGACTGATAGATACGAAAGATTAGAGAAACTAAGATATTTAGCAAAAACCCACGACTTATTATTGCAAGAAGACGCGCGTCCATTAGCGATAGCACTGTTTGATAAACCATCGTTAGCAGTACACCTAGGTTTTGACCAACCTGGTATGGCAGCAGCAGACTGGTACTCTCAAACAGGTCATCCTTATATACAAGCTGTAAGCCAAATATTAGATAACTTAATAGATTTACCTTACATCGAAAAGCTAGAGTTTTTAGTTTCCCCTGGTGTTGACCCACTTAGCAACCTACAGGTACAACTAGACCGAGAAGTTTTTGATGTTGGAACGGCGCCTTCTTCAGTTTGTCACGAACAGTTACAAACACAGAAAATTTATAGCTTTACAAAGTAGAAAGTGCTGAGTGCTGAGTGAGTCGTGCTGAGTGGAATTGTAATAGTAAGGTGGCTTTTGCCGCACCTACTTTTGCCGCACCTACAATACTACAACATTACTACAATACTGGCGCCTGTGATTAATCGAAGCATATAATTAATTAATACGATATGTATACCGATATGTTCTCAAGAAATTAATCAAGCTTTACGAGCAGAATCAGAAGAACTTGTAGAAAAGTTTCTTTTATATTGTAAGCAAAGAAACCCAGAAGCCCTTGATACGATATATAAGCACTATCCTTCAAATATAGTTTGGGAATTACTACAGTGTGCGATTACTGCTTTCTTTTATGATGACGTTGATTCTCTAGCTTGCTTTTGCAGTTACACGGCTTCAGAAATTAAGTGTAGCTCTGACAATGATAAGAAACTACCTACAATGCAACTTTCTAAAATATTAATTAAATTAGGGTTGATACCTTATACTGACTTTATACCAAACTTCCATGACCGACTTATCATTACCAATTTGAATAAATTTGAAGCTTTGCATCCAGATATAAAAGCTTTGCTTTACGAAAATCTCGACTTAACAAGGTTATCACAGAAAAATTTGAAAGCAACAATAGATGAATTTATTTTATAGTAGTTTTGTAGGATAGGCGAGATGCCTATCTTAGCTCGACTTTATCCAAAATTAAGAACTTGGTTTCCTTTATCGCCAAAAACCCTAGCTTTCAGGCAAAAACTTTTTGCATGTCACTAAATTATCGGTGAAATATAAAAAGTAAAACAGTCGTCCCACAAGAGTTTCAGCCTCTGCTTTAACGAAGAGGAAAAATGGATAAAGTCGAGCTTACGGGATTTTCTTATTCGAGCATTTCTAGGTTTCTTACTGCACCTTGATCTGCACTAGTGGCAAGCAATGCATAAGCTTTGAGCGCTGCTGTTACCCGACGTTGCCGAGGTTGTTCGGGTTTCCAAGCTGAGTTGCCTTTTGCTTCCATTGCTGCTCGACGGTTGGCTAATTCCTCTGTTGATATATCTACATTAATGCTGCGATTGGGGATATCGATTAAAATTAGGTCGCCGTCGCGAACTAGAGCAATGTTACCACCTGCTGCCGCTTCTGGAGATGCGTGACCTATTGAGAGTCCCGAAGTACCTCCTGAGAAACGACCGTCTGTCAATAATGCACAAACTTTACCTAAACCCTTGGATTTTATGTAACTGGTTGGATAAAGCATTTCCTGCATACCAGGCCCACCACGTGGACCTTCGTAACGAATAATTACGATATCTCCCGGTTCTACTTCGTCACTGAGAATCCCTTTTACAGCAGCATCCTGACTTTCGTAAATGCGCGCTTTACCTTTAAACACGTGAATGCTTTCGTCTACACCTGCTGTTTTAACAATACAACCGCGTTCGGCGAGGTTGCCGTAAAGTACAGCAAGTCCACCCTGTGTGCTAAAGGTGTTTTTGAGGCTACGAATACAACCGTTTTCTCGATCTAGGTCGAGTGATGGCCAACGAGTTGATTGGCTGAAAGCTTGTTGAGTTGGAATACCCGCAGGACCAGCTTTAAAGAAGGTGTGGACGGTTTCGTCATTTGTACGCATGATGTCCCAGTGTTCTAGCGCTTCTTTCAAAGTCTGACTGTGAACTGTTGGTACGTCGGTGTGGAGCAGTGCAGCACGGTCTAGCTCGCCGAGAATGCTGTAAATGCCGCCAGCACGATGGACATCTTCGATATGATATTTTTGTGTGTTAGGCGCCACCTTGCAAAATTGTGGAACTTTACGTGAGAGGCGGTCGATATCAGTCAGGGTAAAATTTACATTGGCTTCACGGGCGGCAGCAAGCAAGTGCAGAATGGTGTTGGTGGAACCTCCCATTGCGATATCCAACGTCATAGCATTTTCAAACGCTTCAAAACTAGCTATGGAGCGTGGCAGTATTGATTCATCTTCTTGTTCGTAGTAACGACGGGTAATCTTAACAATAGTGCGCGCGGCGTTGAGGAATAATTCTTTACGGTCAAAATGGGTTGCAAGTACAGTCCCATTACCTGGTAAAGAAAGACCGATAGCTTCGGTTAAACAGTTCATAGAGTTTGCTGTGAACATGCCAGAGCAAGAGCCACAGGTTGGACACGCAGAACGTTCATATTCTTCGGCAACCTCATCACTAATACTATTGTCCGCAGCAACCACCATCGCATCTACTAAGTCCAGTTTATGTTCTCTTAGCTTAGTTTTACCTGCTTCCATTGGACCGCCAGAGACAAATACTGTAGGAATATTAAGACGCAGGGCTGCCATTAACATACCAGGGGTGATTTTGTCACAGTTGGAAATGCACACCAAGGCATCGGCACAATGGGCGTTAACCATGTACTCAACTGAGTCGGCAATTATCTCGCGCGAGGGTAAACTGTAGAGCATCCCATCATGCCCCATAGCAATGCCATCATCTACTGCAATAGTGTTAAATTCCTTGGCAACAGCACCACTGGCTTCAATTTCACGGCACACCAATTGACCTAAATCTTTCAGGTGAACGTGACCAGGTACAAATTGGGTAAAGGAGTTAGCGACGGCAATTATTGGCTTCTCGAAATCTGCTGTTTCCATTCCGGTGGCACGCCAAAGCGCGCGGGCGCCAGCCATATTACGTCCCTGAGTTGAGGTTTTGGATCGATAGGTCGGCATGACACATCTAAAAATTGTTAATAGTTAAAGTTTAGTAGAAGATGTTAGCCAATAAACTATGTGTGTATTAATTGGTTATGGGCTGGTATAATATCTTGCTACAGGGAGAAAGAACTATTATAGAGTCGGTCGAGTAGAAGGTGTTGACATAAAAGTTTAATTGTGGGTGTGGCTATAATCAAACATTGAGGCGCCTAGTTATCAATACTCGACACCCAAGATTCAATCTAAAAATGAAGGTTTTGACCCAATGTGTAAATTCAAACTTTAGTCAACACACATTACTTGACCAACGCCTAGGAATTTTGATTTTGCTGCAACCAACGTACTAAATCGCCGGTAGAAGTAAAACTTAATAAATCTTTAGTAAGTGAGTCTAACTGTTCAAGTGATAGAGACTCAATCAGTACTCTATTTTCTTCAGACACTTCTCCAACACTTATAGCTAGCAGTGTTAGGATAGTTGACACTCGTCCTTCAACTCGTCCTTCTTCCTTACCACGATTATAGCCAATACGTTCACCAGTAGTCATGTAAGTCATACCGCGCTCCTGTTCAAATTTCTTAAAATCTTCCCAAAACTCGTTTTCTAATCCTTCTGGTAAAATCATAGCCCAATCTATGAATTTATACAGGTTACGAATCTCTTGCTCACTTAATCCTTGCTCATAAAGCCTGCGAATTAAACTAAATTTCCATTCTTTTCGCTTGCTGGGATTTTTTAATGTTTGCTGCGTTCTCAGGTGAGCGAGCACTACAGTCGCAAACACGTTATTACTTGCCTCTAATTCTTTAATACGTCTGCTATATTTGAGCAGCTTAACAGAACCGAATTTAAAATACACAGTTGTGTCTTCAGAAACGAAAGAGTAAGTACTTGGATGCCAATTTTTGTTAGAATCGCATAGAACAGCTACGCTAATTGCTGATATTTTATATCGGTCAAGAATTCGGAAGTTATAGGTGTACATCCGAAGTGGAAACTCATCTTCTGGCTCCCCTTGAATTTCCACATGTATTAATAGCCACCTTTCTTCACCAGAAAGATAGCGAACTTTTACTAGCTTGTCGGCATATCTTCTACCTTGTACGGCATCATACGATATTGCCTGAAATTCTTTATCCATAAATATATATGGCACACTCCAGTCAATAAGCGCAGCAGTTTTAGGAAAGAAAAACTCCATCGCTTGCTGAAAGTATTCTTCTAAGATAATTTTCCACGGACTGTCATAGTCTGCACGCTGTGTGTCATCAGTCATAAATCAAACATGTAGTTCTGGTGTTCTGAATTTTAGAATATTTATTTTGTATTAGAAATATGTTTATATGTTGATTTATGAATAAATTAAAGTATTATTATATACATTTTAATCAAGTATTTATTCGCGCCGTTCATGCCTGCATGGGATTGAAAATGCCTATTCTAATAGCTTTATTTCGTGAAAATCGAATATGAGAATATTTATCATTGTTACATCAATATTACCGTAGGAGTAATTTAATCAAATCATATCATTATAAAACATAATCTCTACAAACTCGTCCTACTAACATGAATATTGACGAATAATTACGGAAATTGCGTTTAAAATTTGTTGATAGCGTCACGCACCCTACATGTACTACTTTGTACCTCAGCATGACATGAGATGCTTCGTGCCTCAGCATGACATGAGGTTAAGATTTTACCCGTTTATTGTATACATCCGTTACATCCGTTGTATCCGTTGCCATTAGCCAACCCATAGGTCTTGTGCAAAACGTATGCTGAAAATAAATAATAGTACTGTGAAAAAGCTTATACTCATGTAGCCCCAACGCGGATGACGCGCGAGAAAAATTCCATATGCGATTATTGTGGGGACAATACCGTAAACAAGACGCGAAAGTGAGATGGTTCCACCTGATAATAGCAGCATTGCCATTCCCAATAAACCATAAAATAACGTTACAGGAGTTAATTCATTGCGGTAGTGCCAAAGTAAAAAAGTACTTACTATAAATACTGAAGTATTTATTACGGGGTCTCCTGCTAGTAACCACAAACTCAAGAATAATACGCCAAAACCATAATCAACCTTTGCTGCACTTAATTTATTTCGATGGCGCCACAGCAAATAACCACATCCTACTATAATTAAAAATATCAAAGGATGGGTAATGTCTTTGATACCACCGTGTTTATAATTCCGTATTCCCACGGTAATTTGCATTAGCATTTTCCACCATGTCTGCCAGTCAAAACCTGGATTTGGGCGCCAAGCTTTTTGACCATGAATAAATGCCAGCGGGTCTCCATGTTGTACAGCACAGTAAATACTGAAACTAAGTACTCCTATACTCGTTAAAAGTCCTGCTAAGTAAGCTTTTGGTAATTTATTTTGTTTCCATGCTGCAAGCATTAACCCTGGTATTAATGCTAGTCCTGTTGGACGTGTTGCTGTTGCTAAGGCGCCGAATATTGCCGTTTGAGTATATTTATTTTGGTCAAATGCTCGCAATGCTGCTGTACTAAGTAATAAATATAATGCCTCTGTATATATTGTTGCTGTGAATATTGATAATGGAAATAACGCAGCAAGTGCAACTGTCCAACGTGCGACTTTTTCACCTTGATATTGATATAGCCAAAGATACAATACGTATAAAAATAGCAAAAATGCTAGGTTACTAATTAATACACCCGCAACTTCAAAAGGTAAGCCGATACTCATCAACGCGCGCGCTGCCAACGAATAAAGAGGAAAAAATACTACATTACCTTTACCGTTGATGTAATGGTATCCTGAAGTCGCAATGTTATAGTAATGTATACTATCCCAACCTGAAAAGACCCCTAGACCAAATGTTGCGGCAACTCCATTACGGGGTGCTGGTAGTAGTGGCGCCACTAGCAGCATTGCCACTAATATCAATGTACGACTTACAAACCACATCGTAACAGGAAACATTAGCCCGTTTGTGGCTTGGGTGACTTTGGTAGATAAAGATTTAACAGTAATCATTACATCATTTTATTACCACAGAGACGCAGAGGACACAGAGAGAGTTATAAATCGAGTATTGAGAACTGCCGTTGTTTTTCTAGTTCTCCTAGTTTCATTCTTTCTTCAAAGTATTTCTGAAAGTAATACTCGTGTCTAGAGCGGTCTACTTCTGGGTCTATTGACTGCCAAAGTTCTTTGTAATGTTGTACGTGCTTTTCACACATGGCTATTTCCATGCAGGCAATTGCTGCTTTAATTACTTGCTGTGCCCGTAATATCTCTGATTTGGTTTGTGGTGTTAAATGAAATAGGTGTGTTACTGGCGCCGTTTCTTCTGGATTTTCTAGACATGCATCTTGTAATTTTGATATTACTGCAGAATTATATTCGTCTGATGTTTCTTCTAACACTCTTAGAATTTTTTGCCACAGGAACCGATGGTGCGAGTGGCTAAATTGCAAGTCGCGTTTATCTATAATATCTACTATGTTTTGTCGTTGTCCTGGACAATGTAGAAATATTTGTAGCACCAACCCTTCTGCTTTTTCTAGTAAGCTTTTTTCTATCCTGGGTTTTGATTTGTCTGTTTCTTTATTATTGTTGGGTGTACTAGCACGATTTATAATGCTTTTATTAGGTGCCGAATTTGCGCTCTTATTTATTTGTGTTAGTAAGTTTTCAATTCGCAAAGGTACTAACTGCACGTTTCCTAAACTCAGAATTTCTGCACAGTATGTTACGTAATACGAACGTGTGTCTGTATTGACTATATTTTTAAGTAATTTTACGATTTGTTGCGATGCTTGTTGGTAGTCTACTGCTTGTTTAAGGTCTTTATCTTTGATGGTTTGCTCAATTTGCCAGTTTAACCATAGTGGCGCCTGTGCTAATAATTGCTGATACTCTTGGCTTGAATGTGTATGTAAATATTCATCTGCATCTTTACCGTCAGGAATATTTAAAATTTTAAGCTGTACTTCTCCTCTATATGCTAAGTCAGCTATTTCTCCTATGGCACGTTCTGCTGCATTCGTACCTGCTTTATCTGCATCGAAGTTGAGAACTAGTTGTTTTGACTCAGTGTATCGTAGTGCTAATTTGACTTGTTCGATACTTAATGCAGTTCCTAGCGATGCTACGGCATTATTAATTCCAGCAGCATGAAGCGCTATAGCATCAAAATATCCTTCTACTACCACAACAGAGTCAAATTGTGATATGCCATTTTTAGCGGCATCGAGTGCAAATAAATTCTTACCTTTACTAAATAATTCTGTTTCTGGGGAATTTAAATACTTTGGTTGCTCGTCTCCCATTGTTCTACCACCAAAGGCTATCACACGCCCCATTACATCGCGAATCGGAATTATTATCCTGTCGCGAAACACATCGTAATACCCGCTTCCTTCTTTACGAGGTTTGATTAAACCTGCTTTTTCGATTAACTGTACAGGATAATGCTTGTCTTCGACTAAATATCTATATAATGTTTCCCAACCCTGTGGTGCATACCCTAAACCAAACTGCTGGATTATTTCTGGACTTAATTTTCGCTTATTCTGTAAATAATCTAAGGCGCCACCACCTGAATTTTTGAGCGCATGTTGGTAAAATTGGGCGCTCAGTGCTAAAACTTGATGTAACTGCTCACGTAGGGATATTTGACGCTCTAATTCTTGTCTTTGTTCGGGTGCAAGCGTTTTTACTGAAATTTGGTAGCGACGCGCCAAGTCTAATACTACCTCTGAAAATGAGCGCTTCTGCAAGTCCATCATGAACTTGATTGAATTCCCTGCTGCCTGACAACCAAAGCAATAGTACATTTGCTTGGTTGGAACAACTGTAAAGCTAGGACTTTTCTCATCGTGGAAAGGACATAACCCTACATAATCTTTGCCACGCTTACGTAAAACAACATATTCTGAGACGACATCATATATATCAGCTCTTTGTTTGACTTCTTCTACAGTATCGGGGTGTAAGCGAGGGATTTGCATAGGATTGAATGATATAACATAATTCGCCTGCCATAATGATTTTAGCAAAGGAAATACTGAGAAATGGGACGTATATTTATTTCAGCAGCACACGGAGGTAGAGAAAACGGAAGAATTGACCCAGGTGCTATTGCTGGGGGTACTACAGAAGCTCGTGAAATGATTTTGCTACGAGATTTAATAGTTACTGAGTTACGCGGTCGAAATTGGCAGGTTTTATCGGTTCCTGATGATTTAAGCGCGCGTGGTACTATTAATTGGATTAATGCCCGTGCAAATTCACGCGATGTTGCGCTCGAAATTCAAACTGATGCGGCGCCTAATCCTTCGGTACGTGGTGCTACTGTATTTTTCATTGGCAATAACGCAGAACGTAGAACTAATGCTGATTTGTTATTGTTAGCTTTAATTCGACGTGTTCCCCAATTACCTAATCGTGGCACTAGACCTGATACTAGTATTAGTACAGGTGGTTTAGCTTTTTGCCGTCAAACATCTATTGCTGCACTTGTAATGGCAGTAGGATTTTTAACTAGTCCCGAAGATAGGAGACTTTTACAAACTCGGCGCCGTGATTTTGCAGTGGGAATTGCAGAGGGTTTAATATCGTGGAGTCGTGTCATTGACCCAAGTGGAACACCTAGTGAACCAGAATACCCTTCTATTAATATTAATATTAATGGCAAAAATTATCCCAATAGAGGAATTTTAGTTAGCGGTAGCGCTTATATGCCTACTGACTTAGCCGACGAATTACAAGTTGATTTATCTAAAGGTTCTCTCGGTCGAGTTACTTACCAAAGTGCTACTTACGTTAAAGCTGTTGACTTGCGCTCGTTGGGTGTGTCGGTTGGTTGGGATAGCGCAACTCGTACACTTAACTTAAAGTCAGCATCTGCAAACCAAGAAATTAATGAAATTATGGGTTCGGGTAGAGCATCAGAAGTTCAACTACACATCTTTTTACGTAGCAAAAATGAATCTGGTTCCGTACAGTTTCCCGATATCCCCTCACTTTATATCGAAGAAGCTCGAATTGAAGGTGTAAATCATGACATTGCTTTTTGCCAAATGTGTTTAGAGACTGATTTTTTACGCTTTAGTGGTAATATAAAACCTCAACAAAATAACTTTGCTGGTCTCGGTACTGTTGAAGGTGGTTCCGAAACTGCTACATTTGAAAGCGCACGTATTGGTGTTAGGGCACATATTCAACACCTCAAAGCTTACGCTAGTTCTGACCCGTTATCTCAAGAAGTTGTTGACCCCAGATTCCGATTTGTAACACGCGGTGTGGCGCCTATTGTTGAACAATTATCTGGTCGCTGGTCTGCTGATAGAAATTATGGCGCCAAAATTCTCGCTATCGTTCGCCAATTATATCAATCCGCAGGATTATAGTGCTGAGTAGAAAGTGCTGAGTGCTGAGTATAGTAGTGAAGAGTCTTTCCTTAACAATTCCTTAATAATTATTTTTATCTTTTGAGAGTAAAAGTTTTTTGCAGGCAAAGAATAATTGAGTGGCTATTTACAAACGTTTAATCTCTTAAAAATTGTAAACATTTGTAAAGATGCAGTCAAGAAGACTAGAAAGATGCATTATAGATAGTTACACTAACGTTTAGGTGTATGTTTGTTCTTATTCCTTGAAACCGCAAAAAGTAAGATGCTACGGATAGAAGTAATCGATGATTCCACTACAACTTACCATTAAAAATTTTCTCTCGTATCGCTCTGGCACGTTAGATTTCCACGGTTTGCATACCGCGTGTATTTGCGGCTCAAACGGCGCCGGAAAATCTTCGCTATTAGAAGCAATCACCTGGGCAATATGGGGTGAAAGTCGTGCCGCTTCAGAAGATGATGTAATTCATACTGGCAGTAAAGATGTGCGTGTTGATTTTGTGTTCGAGGCAAATCAACAAATTTATCGTGTCATTAGAACTCGCAGTCGTGGGGGAACTGGGGGGTTAGAGTTTCAAATCGAAACGCCAAGTGGTTTTAAGGCTTTAACTGGTAAGGGACTTAGGGTAACTCAAGATTTAATTCAATCCCATATCAAGCTAGATTACGATACTTTTATAAATTCGGCTTATCTTCGCCAAGGACGCGCCGACGAGTTTATGCTCAAGCGTCCGGCTGAACGTAAAGAAATATTAGCTGAGTTATTAAAGCTTAACCAGTATGATGAATTAGAGGAGCGAGCAAAAGAACTATCAAAAACTTTAAAAGTTCGCTCAGATGAAATAGAACGCGCGCTCGACACAATTAAAAGTCAATTGCAAAACCGGGATACCATCACTCTTCAGCGCAAGTCATTAGAAGCAGAACTTAATCAACTTCAACAGCAACAGCAGTTTGAAACTATACAATTGCAAAGCTTGCAGGTTGTAGAACATCAGCGCAAATCTTGGGAAGAGCAACTTAGTTTTGTCCGTTCTTCGTTTGCCAATTTAACCCAAGACTGTGAGCGCTTAGAAAAAGACCGTTTTAGTGTTGGCGCCGAGTTAGCTAAATTAGATGAATTATTAAAACGCGAAAAAGATATCATCGCAGGGTACCAACATTACCAAAATTTGCAAGCAAAAGAAGAAGCTTTTTCGACAAAATTTCAAGAATTTACCCGTACTCAACAACAGCGTGGTATAAAACAGCAACAGCTTAATCAACAAATTAATGCTCTAGAGCGACAATTACAGCAAGCACAGGCACAATTAGAAGCAGTGCTGCAACAAGAACGGGATATTCAACAAACGCTCAATAAATCTAAAGAAGTTGAAGCTGCTTTAGAAAAGTTACGGGAATCTCGTAATCATTTAACACATCTTGATGACTTGCAAATGCGTGTTGCCCCTATATTGCGTCAGCGTACTCAACTGCAAAGCCATCTTGATAAAGCACATGCGGGTTTGGTCGCGCGTATTGAGCAACTAGAAACGAATGAAATTCAATTACAACGGGCAACAAAACGTCAACCGCAAATTCAACAGGCAGTATTAGCAGTCGCAGCGCAAATAGAAGAACTCGAAAAAACGCGCGTTTATCTACAGCGAGTTCAAGAAAAAGGTCAAGAACGGCGCCATTTTATCGAGCGTTTGCAAGCACAGCAGCGCGAATATGAGCGACTTTTAGGTGAACTCGAACAAAAATTACAGCTTCTCAAAACACCTAACGCCATTTGTCCATTATGTGAACGTCCTTTAGATGAACATCACTGGAACCGAGTTGTTAGTAAAACAGAAACAGAATATAAAGATACCGAAGGACAATTATGGGTGTTCCGCGAACAAATGGCTGTATCTGACCGTGAAATTCAAGTTTTAAGGCAAGAATACCGCGACATCTCGCAAAAATTATCCCCTTACGATACTTTACGCGAGCAAAGAGGACAATTAGCGGCGCAGTTAGAATCTAGTAGCGATGCAGAAGAGCAACTACATCAAATTGCTGCTGAAAAAGAAAAATTAGAGCGCGCGTTACATTTAGGAGATTATGCACCTGACCAACAAGAGGAATTACGTCACCTTGATGAGTATATACAAAGTTTAAATTACAACGAACAAGATCACGCTTTAGCACGTAACGAAGTTGAAAGATGGCGATGGGCAGAAATCAAACAAGGTCAAATAAAAGATGCGGCAAAGCGACAAGCGCAACTTGATAAGCGTAAACCAGAGTTAGAAGCGCAAATGGTTGAGTTAGAACGACGTATCGAATTAGAAGCAGTAGAATCTGAATGTGCTTTAGAAATTGCAGCTTTAGATAGATATATTGCTGAAATTGGTTACGATAATAACGAGCATAACAACATTCGCACCGCACTTCGTACTGCACAAGCTTGGCATCTACGTTACCAAGAGTTACATAATGCGAAAACTACATACCCCACCCGACAATCGCGGTTAAATGAATTAAGTGTAGCATTAGCAGAACGTGGAGTTGAGCGTCAGCGTTTAGCATCGCAAATCGAAGCAACTATTGAGCAATTAAAACAAAGTGCCAACCCAACACAACAAATTCAAACGTTAGAAGCACAATTAGCAATTAGGCGCCGTCAACTCGACGAACAGCTTGGACATTTAGGAAGACTCGAACAGCAATCGCAGTACTTAGACACTTTACAAACTCAGTATGGTGAGCAACAGCAACAACTCACTGAAACACGCAACCAACAGCGTGTATATCAGGAATTAGCGCAAGCTTTTGGTAAAAATGGTATCCAAGCATTCATGATTGAAAACGTGTTACCTCAACTGGAAGCCGAGACAAATCAATTACTTTCGCGTTTAACCGCCAATCAGTTACACGTACAATTTGTTACGCAACGACATGGACGCAACGGCAAATCCACAAAGAAAAATGCCAAATTAATAGATACTTTAGATATTCTGATTGCAGATGCAAGAGGAACACGCGCATATGAAACTTATTCAGGTGGAGAAGCGTTTAGAATCAACTTTGCAATACGACTTGCACTAGCTAAATTATTAGCACAACGTGCAGGCGCCGCGCTGCAAATGCTGATAGTCGATGAAGGTTTTGGGACACAAGACGCAGAAGGATGTGACCGTTTAATAGCAGCAATAAACGCGATAGCTCCCGACTTCGCTTGTATCCTGACGGTAACACACATGCCACATCTCAAAGAAGCCTTTCAAGCACGTATCGAAGTTACCAAAACGACTGATGGTTCACACCTACGCTTACTCGTGTAAGGTGGGCAATGCCCACCTACTCCAAATGTCACGTCTCCAAATGTCAAATCTCTCAGTCATCTTCATCAAAGTCTAAAGATTCGCCAATAAGGCAATCAACTCCAGACATTCTCAACGATTTTCCGTAAAGCCTGTCTAAAACTCGTTTGACAGATATTCGTTTCCATAACTGACAACGCTTAGTCCGATATCCTTGCTCATTGAGCCAGTTAGCTATCTGTTGTAGAGACTTTCCTGATTTGTGATGACGACGAATTAGCTCAATTACAGCTTGTTCGTGCGGTTCTTCGACAAGTTCACCGTTAATTGACGTCAAACCAAAAGGTGGTGAACCGTAGCCAGCATAGCCACCGCGCGCCGCTTTGAGTTTTCGTCCTTGTTCTAGCCTCTCCCAGATACTTCCTCTTTGGGAGCTATCTGCTGTCATGATTGTAGGGTATGTGTAAAAGACGTTGTTATTTTAACTTAAATTAGTCAGTATGTATACGCAAATTATAATCATTATTTATAAAACTCATCTATCTAAAGACTTAATTATTATATTAAATCAATATGACTTTGGAGAGAATTGATGAAGAAATCAAATGATTACTGTTACATCCGTCTTTTAAATCAGATATCTAATTTGATGACTATAGTTTTGAATGTATTTTTAAATGCATATTTTAATGTTCAAACTGGTTTTTATACACAGAAATAGTTATAACTATTAATATAAGCCCGTCAAGATATGTAATTAATTTCAACTGAATAGGGTGCTGATACCTGCATAAGTACTTGTACGAACTAATTTGTGAATAGTGCGTAGCACTAACTTGTGAGATTACGACAATATAATAAACCCTTAAACAAATATAGGAAGGCTATAGATTAGACATTAATTTAAGAATGTCTAATTTGTCATCTCTAGATAAACAAGTGTTTCCGGACTTTAAATATCGAAAATTTGTTTACAGTTCCCAAAACAAATTTTAAGTAACTTGATTTTAATAGGTGAAATTTATGTTGACTCGGTTAGTAATGAATACGGCAACCATTAGTACGTTTGATGTAAATAATATTACAAACTACCGCAGTTTGATAGTATTTTTATATACAGTAATTCTGGTTATAGGTGGAGTAATAGTTAGAAAAATATGGTCGATAAAGCATATAGGTAAGATTTTCTATAACTTGCTTCCAAATTCGTTAGCGAAACAGTGGCAAGTATACGATGAATGGGTAATTCAAACGAAAAATATATTTGATACAATCGAAGCACTGCGTCAAAGCGAGGAAAGGTTTCGAGTTATTTTTGAAGCAGCAGCAGTAGGAATTTCTCATACTGATATAGATGGACGTATTCTGCGGACGAATCCAAAGTTTTGTCAAATAGTTGGATATGAAGCTTCGGAACTGTTATCAATGCGGTTTCAAGATATTACTCATGCAGGTGATTTATTACTTGAACTGTCATTACAGCAAAAACTGTTAAAGTTAGAACAAACTAGCTATCATATGGAGAAGCGCTATATTCGTTGTGATGGTACGCTTGTTTGGATAAAATTGTCTGCTTCGGTTATTTGCGACTCGAACGGTAAACCAATTGAGCTAATTAAAGTTATCGAAGATATTAGCGATAGAAAAAATGCTGAACTTGCGCTAAGACGGAGCGAAGAACGTTATCGTTCGTTAGTTGCAGCAACCTCGCAGATAGTATGTATCAGTGATGAAAATGGTAATTTAACACACATGTTCGCAGGAAGAGGATATCGAGTTAAGGATATTGAAGGGTTACAGCGAGTAGGTTGGGTAGAAAGAATTCATCCCGAAGACCTTCCACAAGTTCAACAAGCTTGGCAGTCTGCACACTGTAATAAAAGCTTTTACGAAATTGAGCATCGACTAATGGATGCTGATGGGAACTATAGATATATGCAGACGCGCGCGGTTCCAGTATTCTCAGAAGATGGTAATGTACGCGAGTGGATATCGGCGATTACAGATATTTCCACACGTAAACAAGCAGAAGCAGAATTGCTTAAAAGAGCCATCCAAAAACTTGCTGACACCCAAGTACAATTAATTCAAAACGAAAAAATGTCGTCTTTGAGACAACTTGTTGCGGGTGTTGCCCACGAAATTAATAACCCTGTTAGCTTTATTTATGGAAACATCAGCCATATCCACGAATATACTCAAGACTTGCTGAACCTAGTTTTACTATATAAGCAACACTATCCCAAACCTTCGTCATGTATTAATAAAGTACTTCAAGCTATTGACCTTGACTTTATTCAAGAAGACTTGCCCAAAATTTTATCATCAATGATTAAAGGCGCCGACCGTATTCGGCAAATAGTTTTATCACTGCGAAACTTTTCGCGACTAGATGAAGCATCGTTGAAGGCAGTTGATATTCATGAAGGAATAGACAGTACACTATTGATATTGCAAAGTCGTCTCAATAGTTCATCAAACGCTTTAAACATTGAAATTGTCAAACAATATGGCGCCATTGGAAAAATTGAATGCGATGCAGGACAATTAAATCAAGTATTTATGAATATTTTTAACAATGCCATTGACGCAATTCACAACTCAGGCAGTCATCAAACAGGTAAAATAGTTATCAATACAAATATTAACGAACAAAATCAAGTAGTTATTAACATCATAGATAACGGGTGTGGAATGAGCGAAGAAATAAGGCGCCGAATTTACGACCCATTCTTTACAACAAAACCCGTTGGTTCAGGCAACGGTTTAGGAATGGCAGTTAGCTACAAAATTATAGAAAAACATGGTGGCAAGCTCGAATGTTCTTCTATCGTTGGAGAAGGGACAAAGTTTACTATTTTATTACCAAAACAAACTAACTCCTAGAAACCGGGTTTCTTCATTGAAATATTGTAATAAAAACGACGCTGCGTAGAAACCCGGTTTCTTCGTACAAAACATATTTAAAGTTTTTACATTACAAATCGTCTGGTTCTACTCCTTGGTCAATCCAAGCATCAATTGCTCTTTTTACTTCCGATTCTGTTACAGCTGACCATTGTTTTTCATTGAGGGTTGTTTGGAATACTGCTCTTTTTCCGTGACCAACTTTTTCGATTGTGTGTCCGCGATACTGATTGTTAGGTTTAACCATTTTTAGTACGATTTTATTTTTTATTATAGCAAATCTGGAGGCGCCATTTTTTCTTGACTATTGTTTGTAGTGTTAAACTCTAAGTTATATTTATATAGTGCTACTGGTTTAGTTCCAGCTTTAAAGTAATTGGGGTCTTGGGGGGATAGGTAGACTGCGGTAACTTGGTCGGCAATAATAGCAGGTTGTTTTGTTGGTTGTTGTTGATATGCGGTTGTTGATTCTACTATATTAAAGTAAGGATTTTTGGCGCCTTTAAATAATTGCTGGAATACTTCGCTTGTAATATATTTATCATCTTGTGTAGTTTCTATTGCCCGTGTAGTAACTATTGATACTAGCTGTAAGTCATTTTTGAGTGTGGTAATTTGACGGTTAGGTGACTCTGGGTCTACTTTAACAGATATTACTGCGTCTTCTCCTAAATATGCGCGCGCTAAACTTAAACCGTTGTATGCTCTATCTGCAACAATAGCAGCAGATTTGTTTACTATACGAGGAATTAACTTGGAACCAGTAATATAAGTTTTTTCTGGTACAAATTTAACTTTAAAACTAACTGGTTGATTTAAATATTGTCGATTTCCTTCAAACCCTGGTGTAATTATATCAGGCGCCAGGGGTGCAGCCAAATCAACTAAGGTACTTTTTACAATCCATTCACCCTGCATCCAAGTCGGGTATATTAAATCTCCATTTACAGGTTGAGTACTGGTTAATCTCTCCCATTGCGAAAAATTTGCTAACCTTTGTGCTAATTCCCCAGCTTTTGCCTCATTACTCCATACAAATAACCCAATAATTAGACAAAAACTCAAAATAACCAATTTTCTCATTATCGTTTGTACCGCAGTGAAGCATCTGATGATAGTAAATTGTCATGCTGAACGCAGTGAAGCATCTTATAATATTCGCACGTTATAAAGATTCTTCGCTACGCTCAGAATGACATTTATAGAATGTACAGTAAACCGAATAAGATAATCCAGATTACGTCAACGAAGTGCCAATATAATTCAGCCGCTTCGATACCGAAATGATGTTCGTTGCTGTAATGACCTGGTTTACGAGAACGCCATAATACGGCAAGAATTGCAATTACACCAATTGTTACGTGTAATCCGTGAAAACCAGTTAGTACATAAAATGCACTAGCAAATAAGTTTGTTGTTAAACCAAATTCAAGGTGGGTGTATTCATATACTTGACCAAACAAGAATGTGATTCCCATTAGCGCGGTAATTCCAAACCACAATTGCATTCCCCGCACGTCGTTCTTTTTAATTGCGGTGTCAGCATTATGGATAACGAAGCTACTAGCTATTAGGTTAACGGTGTTAACACCAGGTAGCAGTAACTCAAGTTCGGGAGTTCCTTCGGGTGGAAAAACGGGTAGCACAGACCTAAAGGCAAGGTAGGCGCCGAACAAGCCCATAAAAATCATACCTTCAGCAATTAGGAAGAAAACAAGTCCAAACATACGATGGTCTGGATGTTCTTCGTGATGAGCTTCGGCTGTTGTATGGTGATGATTTAACTCGGTTAATTTAGAGTCAATTGTTTGACCTTGCATGTAGATTTATTATTTAAGGGACAAAAATTTAGTACTGAGTAGTGAGTGCTGAGTGCTGAGTAGTGAGTGCTGAGTAGTGAGTGCTGAGTGCTGAGTATAAATTATCTAACTCCTAACTCCTAACTCCTAATTATTAACTTATCACTCAGCACTCAGCACTCAGCACTTTTAACTCCTAGCTTTATCGTTCGTCGGTTTTTGCTGCTATCGACGGATATGGTTCGTCAGGGTCTGCGCGTAGTACAGAGTTTGTGCCTGCCGATGTCAGTGGGTCATTGGTTTCCATCGGTACGCCGTATTTGGCATTTTCTAAACCGTAGTCGTAGGGACCTGTTGCTAATACAGGAATTCCTTCAAAATTCTCAATTGCTGGTGGCGAAGTTGTCATCCACTCTAGGGTGAGACTTCTCCAAGGGTTGTCACCTGCTTTTTCGCCATACAACCAACTCCAAGCCATATTAATGATAAAGGGCAAGGTTGAAATAGCAAGAAGATAAGAACCGTAAGTGCAAATTTCGTTTATTGATGTAAATTTCGGGTCGTACTGAGCAATACGACGGTTCATACCCATCAAACCTAGTTTGTGCATGGGTAAGAAGGTCATGTTCAAACCAACAATTGTTAAGGCAAAGTGAACTTTACCCCAAAACTCGTTGAACATCCGTCCGGTCATTTTGGGGAACCAATGATAAATTCCTGCGAAAATGCCGAGAACGCTACCACCAAATAATACGTAGTGAAGGTGGGCAACTACAAAGTATGTATCGTGTACGTGAATATCAAATGGTACAGCCGCAAGCATTACACCACTGATACCACCAATAACGAATGTTCCAACAAACCCCATCGCAAATAGCATTGGAGTGTTGAGTTGAATTTTACCGCCCCACATTGTTGCCAACCAGCTAAATATTTTGATACCAGTAGGTACGGCGATAATCATGGTGGTAATCATGAAAAACATCCGTAGCCAACCTGGGATACCACTGGTAAACATGTGGTGCGCCCAAACTATTAATCCAAGAAAGCTGATAGCTAAACTTGAATAGGCAATAGCTTTGTAACCAAATATTGGCTTACGCGCGTGGGTAGGAATAATTTCAGAAATGCCACCAAAGAAGGGCAAAATCATAATGTACACGGCTGGGTGCGAGTAGAACCAGAACATGTGCTGGTAAACTACTGGGTCGCCACCACCGGTAGGATTAAAAAATGTCGTGCCGGCAAATAAGTCAAACGACAGTAATATCAAACCCGCTGCTAATACTGGGGTAGAAACTAATACCAATGCCGAAGTTGCGAGCATTGCCCAGCAAAATAACGGCATTTGGTGAAACCCCATTCCTGGTATACGCATTTTGAGCAGCGTTACAAGGAAATTAATCGCCCCTAAAATTGACGATGTTCCCAATATCAGCAAACTCATAATCCATATTCCCTCACCCACTTGTCCTGTGACTAGTGATAAGGGTGGGTATGAAGTCCAACCTGCATCTGGTGCGTCTCCCACAGCTAAACTACTAACTAGTAGTAAACCGCCTATAGGAATCATCCAAAATGCAACAGCATTAAGACGCGGGAATGCCATATCTTTGGCGCCAATCATTAGGGGTATTAAATAATTGGCAAATCCGGCACCGACAGGCACAATCCACAAGAAAATCATGATTGTGGCGTGCAGTGTAAATAAGCTGTTATACAGTTCTGGGCTAACAAAATCGCTTTCTGGAGTTCGCAACTCGGTACGAACCAAGTCAGCCATTACCCCACCAATACAATAAAAAATGAAGCTGGTAACAATGTACTGAATACCAATAACCTTATGGTCGGTGCTAAAGGTGAAAAACTCCCACCATTTTCTAACACCAGGTTCTTCAATCTTTGCTGGAATATTCGCAGCTTCCTGGATTTTTGCTTGTGTCATAAGGAAAGAAATTATCGTAGTAAGCACTTCAGTGCTTACAACTAATGATGAATTTGATGTAATACTTCGTTTGCTTCAATTCCCATCTGAGTCGTATAAGGCGCCAAGAAATCAGAAACTGATTTATCTGTAGAATTCATAGCTACAGCTTGATTAAGGGTTTCTCGGCTAGCAACTAATTGCTCTTGTATCCAATTATCGTATTCTTGTTGTGGTTGTACTACAACAGTCGTGTGCATGGCGCCGTGGTAAGGCCCGCACAACTCGGCACAAATTAAAGGATAATCGCCTTCTTTTTGTGGAGTAAAACGAATTTCAGTTTGGCGACCAGGAATTATGTCTTGCTTGAGTCGAAACTCTGGAACCCAAAATGCATGGATAACATCGTTAGCACTCATGTTTAACTTGACTTCACGTCCAACGGGAACGTGTAGCTCGCCACTTGTTACACCTGCTTCAGGATAAGTAAAAATGAAGGCGTATTGTAAACCTGTGACGTTGACTACTAATTCAGGCGCCTTTCCTTCTTTATCGGGAGTGGCGCCTAATCTTGGAGAACTGATCCCCATACCTGGAGCATCATTTTTCTGCGGAATTTGGTCGGCATTGCGAACTTCAGCAGTTGCTGGGTCAAGATTAGCCTCGTCTGACTGTTCCTGGTTACGGTTAGGTTGGTCAGTGGGTGGAGTATCATTTAACGTCGCCGCTATTGCCGCACCTGGCATTTTCATTGCTTCAGGAGACATTGGCGCCGTATGTGCCGCATGGGGATCAAAACCACCCATGTCGTTGTACACTTCAAAGCTGTATACAGATATACCTATAACAATAATTGCTGGAATCGCAGTCCACAGAATTTCTAATGGGACGTTTCCGTGTACTGGGGCGCCGTCTGTTTCATCTCCGGCTTTACGACGATACTTAAAAGCGCTGTAAATTAAAATACCTTCAACTAAAACGAAGATACCAACAGAGACGGTCATCATGGTATTGAACAAACCGTCAATGAGAAAGGCTTCACTACTAGCAGCGGTTGGTAATAAGCCATGATTTTGACCGTACCAAAGGCTGACAAGGGTCAGCAGGATGCCAATTAGTAAAGTCCAGATTGAACTTGGAATTTTCACGGTGGATTTACGCTCTCCGACTTAATACTTTTGGAACTAACTGCTCACTCTTCTACTACGGTAATCTAGCCTATGCGACATGGAGTAGTAGAAAGTAAAAATATTATTAATTTTTTAGGGTTGAGTTCAATTGTCAAATATGTGAAAACTCTTTGCCATGACTAGCATAGGGGGGTGTATTTGAGTAAAAAGACGCAGGAATTAGAATAATGGGTGTTGTGCGCTGCTTATTATAAGCTAAAAAATATCTAAAGCTTTTGGCAAGGTCGTAATGACCTATCTTTAGATTTATTCGTAGCAAACAGTAAAAGTTTATCTCCAACCCGAAATCTATGAGCTAGGGTGTAGATAAGCAGAACACAATTTTTGTAAACTTCTTAGATTAATATTGCTTATTAATCAAATTGTCCGTTCGTTACTAAATAAATTACGTTCGGTTAGTATAGTCTACGAGTAGTGGGCAAAAGGTATCATTCATGAGCGAGTTTGTCCTTGAACAAAATGAACAACAAAATTTAGCGACAGAAACTCAACCAGTTGAGCGAATTCGTCGCTTGGTCTGGAAGATTTCTATTGCCACACTGATTCTAATCGCGATTGGCAGTGCCACTCGTGTAATGAACGCTGGACTCGCTTGTCCTGACTGGCCTCTGTGCTACGGTGAACTTGTTCCAGCCAAACAAATGAATCTTCAAGTCTTCTTGGAGTGGTTTCATCGATTGGATGCTTCGCTAATTGGTCTAAGTGCCATAGTACTAGTCTTTTTAAGCTGGTGGAAACGGCGCCATCTTCCCAATTGGCTACCAATAGCATCAACATTTGCCTTATTCCTAATTGTTTTCCAAGGTGTATTAGGTGGTCTAACAGTTACTCAATTGTTACGATTCGACATTGTGACGGCACACCTAGGAACGGCATTATTATTCTTCATAACTTTGCTAATCATTGGTACAGCTAGTACACCGTACCAGGGAACTGGAACTGTCGGCAAGCTACCTTGGATAGGTTTAACTGCTGCAATTTTGGTGTATGTTCAAAGTTTGCTAGGCGCCGTCGTTGGGTCACGTTGGGCACTTCACCAATGTTTTGCTGGATACCAACTCTGCGGTGTCATGTATAGTCACATTTTTGGCTTGATACCGCCAACAGTAGCAATTCTGTCTTTAGTAGTAATGGCATGGCGAACTCCAGCGTTACACCCAGCTTTACGAAAACTAGCTAACTATGCAGGTGGATTGCTTATTCTGCAAATTTTGTTAGGTGTCGCCACATTTAGACTACATCTTCAAGTTGAACCGCTGACTGTATTGCACTCAACAATAGGCGCCACATTGTTAGGAACCCTAGTTGTCTTCACTGTTTTAGCAATGCGTGATGCACAAACAAATAAACAAACAGAACTAGCAATAACAGCAACAGCTCAGTAAAGCTAACAAGTTCACCTCTTACAGAATCAAATTCATAAGAAGAGATACGAATGGGTTGGTGTGCAACCAATTCTCACTGCCCATTCCCAGTTATTTGTAAATAAGGAACTAGTGCCAAAATGATTGAGACTAATGTCTCGAGACACCACCAAACTTTTTTAGAAGTGGTTCAGAGCTACTATTTGCTCACTAAACCCCGTATTATCCCATTACTACTAATTACCACCGCTGGCAGCATGTGGATTGCCGCCAAAGGACAAGTAGACCCATTACTGTTGTTAGTAACTCTAGCTGGTGGTACTCTCGCGGCAGCTAGTGCCCAAACAATCAATTGCGTTTACGACCGGGATATTGATTATGACATGGAGCGCACGCGCCATCGTCCCTTACCTTCAGGCAAAGTTCAATCACGCGATGCTTTAATTTTTGCTGCTGTCCTCGCAATTCTTTCTTTTACGCTTTTATCTGTTTTCGCTAATTTGCTTTCTGCACTTTTAGCAATGTCAGGTATTGTATTTTACGTATTGATTTACACTCACCTTCTCAAGCGTCATAGTACTCAAAACATTGTAATTGGTGGCGCCGCTGGTGCGATTCCGGCTTTAGTTGGTTGGGCAGCAGTGACAGGAACCCTTAGCTGGGCAGCATGGTTAATTTTTGCTATCGTTTTCGTTTGGACACCTCCCCATTTCTGGGCATTGGCGTTAATGATTCGCGATGATTACGCAAAAGTTGGTATTCCAATGCTACCAGTAGTCGCAGGCGCCAAAGCTACCGTACAACAAATTTGGTATTATACCTTAATAACAGTATTGGCAAGTCTCCTACTAATTTATCCCCTGCATGAGACAGGATTTATTTATGGTGCAATAGCAGCATCTCTAGGTGCTGTATTCATACATAAAGCTTGGAAATTATTACAGAATCCAGAAGATAAACCCACGGCAAAAGCATTGTTTCTCTATTCAATTTCTTACATGATGTTACTGTGCTTGGGTATGGTTGTCGATAGTCTCCCCATCACTCATCATGCGGTAAATTTTGCAGTCAGTAAATTACATTTGCTCGTTGGGTAATATTTACAATGTGTGGAAATCACACATTGTGGAAATTACGCATTTGTATAAGTCACGCATTGTAAAAATCACGCAATTGTAGAGACGTTACATGTAACGTCTCTACATTTATGTAATGTTATTTGATACAAAATTTTGGGAAATATAAATTTGTAAATTGATTTACCAAGATTTGTAGAAAATAATAATGAATCTCAAATTTATAAAAAAGTATATATCTTGTTCTTTTATACTCATTCTCACAGGGTGTCAAAATGGTTGTCAGCAAAAAAAGATAGAACAAACGCTCACACCACTACCTCAAGACCCATTGATTCAAGTCTATTTAAATCATTCCGAAACTTCAGAATATCAAGAACCTTACAAAGATAAAAAGCGGCAGGGTGATGATTTAGAAAAACAAATAGTTGATACAATAATGGGTGCCAAGTCTCAAGTAGATATAGCAGTACAAGAGTTACGTTTACCAAAAATAGCCCAAGCTATAGCAGCAAAGCAGAAAGCAGGGGTAAAAGTTAGATTAATTATAGAAAACACATACAATCGTTCGATTAGTAGTTTATCACCGCAAGAAGTTAAAAAGCTCAAACCAAGGGAAGCGCAAAAGTATAAAGAATATCATAGTTTTGTTGACATCAATCAAGATGGTAAGCTAGATACGAAAGAAATAGAACAGCGTGATGCTTTAGTAATTCTCGATAAAGCCAAAGTCACAAAACTTGATGATACCTCAGATGGTAGTCGTGGTAGTGACTTAATGCACCATAAATTTGTTATAGTAGATGACCGTTTTGTAATTGTCACATCAGCGAACTTTACACTTTCAGATGTTCACGGTGACTATACAAAACCAGAAACTCTAGGAAATGCCAACAATTTATTAAAAATAGACAGTCCTGATATCGCAGCACTATTTACAGAAGAATTTAATTTGATGTGGGGAAGTGGGGGTAAAACTAGCCAAAAATTTGGACTAAAAAAACCAATACGGGCGCCAAGAACAATCAAAATAGGCGATAGTATAGTTACAATTCATTTTTCACCAACTTCTCCAACTCAACCCTGGACAAATAGTAGTAATGGATTAATTAATACAAATTTATCAAGTGCTACAAAATCTGTAGACATGGCGTTGTTTGTTTTTTCCGAACAACGACTCGCTGATATATTGGAAGGGCGCCATCAACAAAACGTTCAAATTAGAGCATTACTCGAAAAAAGCTTTGCATATCGTTCTTATAGTGAAGGGTTAGACATGATGGGTCTGGCACTTGGCGACAAATGTAAATACGAAGTCAATAATAAACCTTGGCAAAAACCCATCACCACCGTTGCTATACCCTCATTACAACAAGGTGACTTATTACACCATAAATTTGGTGTTATCGATAATCAAACAGTCATTACAGGTTCACACAACTGGTCAGAAGCAGCTAATAGTGGCAACGACGAAACACTTTTAGTAATTCAAAACCCTGTTATCGCTGCTCACTACACGCGCGAATTTGAAAGATTATACAAAAAATCACAACCTGGACTACCACAAAAAATTCAGCAAAAAATCAAATCTCAACAAAAACAATGTCAGAAAATACAGTCACCTTCAACAATAGAAAATAAATCTGTGCAGGTTAATTTAAATACTGCAACTCTGGCTGAAATTGAAGCACTACCTGGTATCGGTAAAAAAACAGCACAGCAAATTATTGACGCACGACAGCAAAAACCTTTTACATCATTAAAGGATTTGGAACGAGTCAAGGGATTAAGTAGTAGTAAGTTGTTAAGATTACAAGGTTATATAAGTTGGTAATTCTTTGTAGATTCCTGTTTTTAAAC
>ERZ1066121.392-NODE-392-length-40458-cov-10.121946_pt1 | contig 40458 bp, 36 predicted proteins | sample MGYA00382768_ERZ1066121 | MGnify/ENA primary metagenome ERZ1066121 (study PRJEB33369, sample SAMEA5778351) | biofilm metagenome | biome: Industrial cooling water; feature: Water cooling tower basin; material: Biofilm | place: United Arab Emirates | collected...
GAGGGCCGATGAAGATGATGCCGGCCTTCTTCAGCGCGCGGGCGAAATCGGCATTCTCCGACAGGAACCCATAGCCGGGGTGGACGGCGTCTGCCCCTGTCCGCCGCGCCGCCGCGATGATGGCATCGAGGTCGAGATAGGGGCGCGGGCCGGCCAATGGCACGGCCTGCCCGGCCTCGCGCACGAAGGGCGCGTCCTCGTCCGCCTCGCTGTGCACGGCCACGGTGGCGATGCCCATCCGGTGCGCGGTGCGGATGACGCGGCGGGCAATCTCGCCGCGGTTGGCGATCAATATCTTCCTCATTTGGGCGGGCAGCCTTTCGGATCGGCGGTCCAGGCAAAGCTGGTGAGCAGCCACTTGCCGTCCACCTTGCTCCAGCCGAAGCTGTCCACGCCGCAGTGGATGCGCTTGCCGTCGATATCCAGCGTGTAGGGCGCCCAGGCATGGGCAAAATCGCGGGTGATCATGATCTTCGAGCGCACGATGCGCTCATCGAACCTGCGCGGCGGTGCCTTGCGGAAATTGTCGAAGAGCTGTTGGCGGGTCAGCACCTGGAACTTCGATCCGCCCTCTGGCGGGAAGCGCAGGATCTGGATGGTCAGCGCCGGGTGCGTCATCGCCTCGGCAGCATCCGGGTTGTTGCCGTTCAGCGCGTCCATGAAGGCGTTGGTGGCAGCCAGCACCTCGTCCTTCGGGGCGGCAACCGCCGGCGTTGCCAGCAGCAGCGCGGCGGCGATCAGCGGTTTCAGTCCTGAACCCATGATGGCTTTCCCTTGTTCAGAAAGGCGTGGATGCCCTCCTGGCCTTCCGCGCTCACCCGCCGCGCCGCGATGCGGCGGGCGCTTTCCTCGCGCAGCTCGTCACTGATCATCTGGCCAGCGAAGTCCAGCGCCAGACGCTTGGCATCGGCCACCGCGCCCGGCGCTGCCTGGCCGATATGGGTGAGCCAGTGCGCCACGATATCCTGCGCGGCGTCCGCATCGTCCGCCACCTCGTCAACCAGCCCCATGTCCCGCGCCTGGCCCGCATCGAAGGCCTCGGCAGTGAGGAACCAGCGTCGGGCCCGCGCGCCGATCCTCGCCAGCACGAAGGGCGAGATGGTGGCTGGCGTCAGGCCCAGCCGCACTTCCGAAAGGCGAAACTGCGTGCCCGCGATGGCCACTGCCATGTCGGCGCAGGCAACAAGCCCCACGCCGCCGCCCGTCACATGGCCATGGGCAATCACGATCACCGGCCTGGCGCAATTGTTGATGGCGGCCAGCATGTTCGAAAGCCCCATGGCGTCGGCTTCATTCTCCGCCGCGCTCCAGCCGGCCGCCGCGCGCATCCAGTCGAGATCGGCGCCGGCCGAAAAGCTCTTGCCGGCCCCGGCCAGCACGATGGCCCGCACCTCGCTTGCCGAGCCGAGCCGGGTGAAGGCCTCGGTCAATGCCGCGATCAGCTCGGCGTTGAAGGCGTTGTGCCGCTCCGGGCGGTTGAGGGTCAGCCAGGCGGTGCCGGCATCGTCGATGGCTTCATCCAGCATGGCGAACATCACATCCGGCCCATCACATTCTGAACGTGCCGAAGCGCGTCTCCGGCACCGGCTGCTGCAAGGCGGCGGCCAGGCTCAATGCCACCACGGCGCGGGTGTCTTCCGGCGCGATGATGCCATCGTCCCACAGCCGCGCGCTGGCATAATAGGGATGGCCCTGCTTCTCGTAGGTGGCGCGGATCGGCGCCTTGAACGCCTCTTCCTCGGCCTTCGACTTGAAGCCGCCGGATTTCACCGTGGCCAGCACGCTCGCCGCCTGTTCGCCGCCCATCACGCTGATGCGGGCGTTGGGCCACATCCACAGGAAGCGCGGGGAATAGGCTCTCCCGCACATGCCATAATTGCCGGCGCCGAAGCTGCCGCCGGTCACCACCGTGATCTTCGGCACGGCCGCGCAGGCCACCGCCGTCACCAGCTTGGCGCCATGCTTGGCGATGCCTTCATTCTCATAACGCCGGCCGACCATGAAGCCGCTGATATTCTGCAGGAACAAGAGCGGGATGCGGCGCTGGCAGGCCAGTTCGATGAAATGCGCGCCCTTCTGGGCGCTTTCCGAAAACAATATGCCGTTGTTGGCGATGATGCCCACCGGATAGCCTTCGACATGGGCAAAGCCGGTCACCAGCGTCTCGCCATAGCGCGGCTTGAATTCCTGCAGCTCGGAGCCATCGACGATCCGCGCGATGATCTCGCGCACGTCCACCGGCACGCGCGTGTCGATGGGGGCCAGCGCGTTCAGCTCGGCCGTATCGAACAGCGGCGCCCGTGCCGCCTCGCGCGCCACCGCCGGCGCTGCCGGGATGGTCGCCACGATGCGCCGGGCGATGGCCAGCGCGTCCTGGTCATTCTCGGCAAGATGATCGGCCACGCCGGAAAGCCGCGTATGGACATCGCCGCCGCCCAGCTCCTCGGCGGTCACTTCCTCGCCGGTGGCGGCCTTGACCAGCGGCGGCCCCCCTAAGAAGATCGTGCCCTGATTCTTCACGATGATCGATTCATCGGCCATCGCCGGAACGTAAGCGCCGCCCGCCGTGCAGCTGCCCATCACCACGGCGATCTGCGGGATGCCGGCGGCGCTCATCGTCGCCTGGTTGTAGAAGATGCGGCCGAAATGATCGCGGTCCGGGAACACCTCGTCCTGCCGGGGCAGGTTGGCGCCGCCTGAATCCACCAGGTAGAGGCAGGGCAGGCCATTCTGGGCGGCAATCTCCTGTGCGCGCAGATGCTTCTTGACGGTGAGCGGATAATAGCTGCCGCCCTTCACGGTGGCATCATTGGCAACGATCACGCACAGCCGGCCCGCCACCTGGCCCACGCCGGCGATCAGGCCCGCTGCCGGCACATCCTCGCCATAGACATCATGGGCGGCGAACTGGCCGATCTCCAGGAAGGCCGAGTGCGGATCGAGCAGGGCCTCCACCCGCTGGCGCGGCAGCAGCTTGCCGCGTGCCACATGCTTTTCGCGGGCGGTTTCGGGGCCACCCAGCGCGATGTGGGCGGCCTTCTCGCGCAGATCGGTGAGCAGTTCGGCCATCGCCTCGGCTATGGCCTTGGCGGAGGGCGGCAGGGGGGATCCAACGGGCGGCATGGTGGGGGTATAGGCGGCGGCGTGCCAGTCGCCAAGTGGCGCAGTGCGGGCGCTGGCTCAGGTGCGCTGCCAGCCGTGATGCCCGCGCGCCACGCCGAACACGCAGGCCAGAAGATCGGGGGTCAGCACCGCATCCGGCGGGCCATCGGCGACGAGCTGGCCCCCATCCATCAGCAGCAGCCGCTCGCAGCGGGCAGCCAGATCAAGATCATGCAGCGCCAGCACCACGCCGGCGCCGCGGGCCGCCTCGGCGGCGAGCAGCGCCATCACGTCGAGCCGGTGACCGGGATCGAGATTGGCGATGGGCTCATCGAGCAGCAGCCAGGCTGGCCGCGCCACCAGCGCGCGGGCCAGCAGCACACGCGCGCGCTCGCCAGTCGAAAGCTGGTTGACCGGCCGATCCGCCAATCCGGCGGCATCACAGGCGTTGAGCGCCGCCAGCACCGCTGCCGGATCGGGCGCCGCGGCGGGGCCAAGGCCCAGCGCCACCAGCGTTGCCGCCGTCATCGGCCAGATCGCCTCCCGGCTGGCGGGCAGCCAGGCCAGGCGGCGCGGGTGCGGCACCAGCGGCTGCCCATCCAGCAGCACGCGGCCCGGCCCCTGCGACAGGCCGGCCAGCGCCTTCAGGAGCGTCGTCTTGCCGGCGCCGTTGGGGCCGATCACGCCGGTCAACGTGCCGGGCTGAAGGCTGAGGCTGAGCGGCGCCAGCATCGGCGGACGGGCGATGGTGATGGCTTCCAGGGTGTCTGGCAGCATCATCGTCCCCTCAGGATCAGCCAGAGGAAGAAGGGAGCGCCGATCAGCGCGGTGAGCACGCCGAGCTTCAGATCAACGGGCAGCAGCCGCACGGCGATGTCGGCAGCGGTGAGCAGCGCGGCGCCAGCCAGCGCGGCGGGCAGGATGGCCGCGCCGGGCCGGTGGCCGGTCAATGGGCGGACAAGGTGCGGCACTACCAGCCCGATGAAGCCGATGCTGCCCGCCACCGCCACGCCGGCCCCGGTGGCGAGCGCGACGGCCATGATGGTGCGGCGATTGAGGCTGGCCGTGGCGATGCCCAGCGACTGCGCCACCTCCTCACCCAGCGCCAGCGCATCCAGCGCCGGTGCAGAGCGGATCAGCAGCACGAGGCCCAGCCCGATCAGCGGCGCCGCCAGCAGCAGTTGCGGCAGGGTGCGATCAGCCAGGCTGCCCATCAGCCAGGTCATCAGATCATAGAGCGCGAAGGGCGAGGGCGCGAGGCTGAGCGCCAAGTTGATGGCGACGCCCAACAAGGTCGCCACCGCGACGCCGGCGAGGATCAGCTGCGGGCTGCCGGCCCCCGATCCCGCCAGGGCGAGCAGCAGCGCCAGCGCCGCCAGCGCGCCGCCAACCCCGCCCAGCGCCATCCCGATCACCCCGGCACCCAGGAAATAGCCGGCCAGCACGGCACCCAGCGCCGCGCCAGTGGAAGGGCCCAGCACATCGGGCGAGGCCAGCGGGTTCCTGAGCAGCGCCTGGGTGGCAGCGCCGGCGCCGCCCAGCCCGGCGCCAATGGCCAGCGCCAGCCCGGTGCGCGGCAGCCTGAGTTCGAGGAACAGGGTGCGCGCCAGTTCGGGATCGCGGGCGTGGATGGCGACAAGGTCAACCGGGCCGATGGCCAGCGACGCCAGCGCCAGCACAAGGCAGAGCAGGGCAAGCCGCAAGGTCATCGTGCTGCCCGCAGCCGGCGGATCTCTGCGGGCATCGCGGCACCCCCGCACAGAAAGGCGCGGCCATCCACCGCCACCCGGCGCGAGGGCAGGCGGGCGAGCGCCGGATGCTGCGTCCAGGCCTGCGGCTGCGAATATTGGCGAGGGCGATAACGGCTGACCAGCAGCACCGGCGGCGGGCTGGCGAGCAGCGCCTCCATCGCCACCGGCCCGCCCTGCTGCTGGGTGTAGCCGGCGAGCCGCAGCCAGCCCGCCGTCAGCCCGTTCATCGCCGGCGCAAGGCCGCCGCCGCCAACCATCAGGGCCTTCTTGGGATGCGCCGGGGCCGTGGACACCAATGTTGCCAGATCCGCCGCGAACGCCTCGCCCGCCGCCACATTGCCGAGCAGCGCCGCCACTTGGGCCACCTGCGCCGCCACCATTCCCGGTGATTCCGGATAGGGCAGGGCAACGAACTTGACGCCAAGCCGCCGCGCCAGCGCTGCGTCCTGCGGCGCGGCGCCCATGGTCAGCACCAGATCAGGCGCCTGCGCCAGCACATCTCCCAGCCGGCCATTGTTGGTCGCCAGCCCCCGGGCCCGAACGGCCAGTGGCGTCTCCTGGCGGTCGGCGCCCAGCTGGCTGATGCTGACGATCTGGCCCGGCCGGGCGGTGACGAGCAGATACTCGTCGGTGCACAGGTTCAGGGAGACCACGCGCATTGGCATGGCGGCCAGCAGCAGGGCGGCGGCCAGGCTCACAGCCGGAACCGGATCCCGGCATGGCCGGTGATGCCGGGGCCGCGATAGGCGAACACGTCCACCTGGCGGGCATCGAGGGCGTTCTCGATCCGCGCCGTCAGATCGATCCTGTCGCTGATGTGCCATGCGCCCGACAGGGTGACGAGCGTGTAGGCGGGCAGGGTGACCGGCACGAAGCGGGCGAAATCGGTATCGCCGCGGGCGCCTGTGATGGCAGCGGCCGCTGCAAGATCAAGGACTTTGGAGCGATAGTTGAGCGCAATGCTGCCCGAATGCCGGGGCCGGCGCACCTCCCGCAGCCGGGCGGTGCCGGCCACTTGCTGCTGGTTGGCATCGAGGAACGTGTAGCTTGCATTCAACGTCAGGCCGTCAGCCAGCTCGGCATTGCCGGCCACTTCCACGCCGCGCCGCCGGCTGCGGCCGCTGGCATTGGCGACGCCGGCCAGGAAGGTGGCGCTGTCGAAGGTGGAGACAATCTCGTCGTCGAGCGTGGCGTCGAACAGGGTGACATCGATGCCGTGGCGGCCGTTGCTCCAGCCCATGCCAGCCTCGATGCTGCGGCTGCGTTCGGGCTTCAGGTTTGGATTGCCGACGAAGAAGCCGGGGAAGAAGCCGAACTGATCGAAGAAGGTGGGATCGGCGATGCCGGTGCCGAAGGCGGCGTGCAGGCGGAAATCTCCCAACGTGCCGACCGCGTCGACGCGCAGCGTGGTGGCATCGGCAAAGCGGTCGTTGAGATCGTGGCGCAGCGCGGCCCCGGCCGAGATCGGGCCTGATGTCAGACGATATTCACCGATCAGGCTGGTCTGGCGGCGGCGCTGGCGCTGGTTGGAGAGGGCGGAGACATCGGCATCAATGCTCTGGAATCGCTCGGTTTCGACGTCGATGGCGGCGGTGAGGCGATGATCGGCACCCAGCGCATCGAAGCGGCCACTGGATTGCAGGCGCAAGAGATCGCGCTCGCCATCGCTGCGGTTCTGGAATGCGCCGGAGCGGCGATTGATGTTGTCCGCCCGCACCGCCATCACGCTGGTCCGCGTCGTCCAGTCGCCATCCAGCAGGGCGAGCGCGGCTTCGGCACGCAGCGCCGTCTGACGGCTGCGGGTGGACAGTGGCTCGTCGCTGGGCACGCCGGCGGTGAAATCAAAGCCGTCAAAGCGCGAGGTCGAATCCTGGTGGCGGGCGACCAGCAGCAGGGTGAGCGCATCGCTGGCCCGCCATTCGATGCGGCCATGGGCAGTGAGATTGTCATAGCCGTCCTTGTCGCCATTCACTCCAGCGATGTCATAGCCGTCGGTGGAAAGGCCCGACAATTGCCCGCTCAACGTGACATCCTTGCCGGCCCAGCCGCCGCCAATGCCGCCACGCAGCGTGCCAAGGCTGCCGCCCTGCACCTCGCCATAGAGCTCGCTGCCCGCGCGCGGCGAGCGGGTGACGATGTTGATCACGCCGCCAATGGCCTGGCTGCCCCACAGTGCTGATTGTGGCCCGCGCAGCACCTCGATGCGCTCCACGCCATGGCTCAGCAGCGTGTCGAGCCGGAATTCCCCCGAAGACGCCGGATCGTTCATCTCGATGCCGTCGATGAAGCTGATGCTGTGGTTGGCCTCGGCCCCGCGGATGCGCACCTGGGTCTGGGCACCCAGTGGCCCGGTCTGGGCGACAGCCACGCCGGGAACGAGCGTCAGATAGTCCTTCACCAGCGGCAGCGACAGGCCCTCGATCCGGTCCAGCCTGATCTGGCTGATGCTGATGCCGGTGGTATCCAGCGCCACCGGCGTGCGGCTGGCGGCCACGGTGATGAAGGCAGGATCCGTCAGATCGGCGATGACGATGCAATCATTGGGGTTTGCAGCGCACGGATTGGATGGTGTGGCGGCTGCAAGAGCCAGAAGAGTGGCCAGCATGGGGCCGATTTCCTTTCGTTCGGCCCAGGCAGGCGCGCCGGGCACAGGTTGCGACACGAATGTCGCCACGAACGAAAGGGCAGGGCGGGCGGTTGCCGTTCCTGCGCCCCGTATCATGCACCGCTGGTCCCGGCAGGCATGGGGCGACCGCGAACGGCAGGTCTCCTGGCTAGCGGCTCTTGGCGTCCTGGTGCCGCCTTCCCAGTGAACCTTTGGTTCGGTTCCCCAGTGGCGTGTGGCATCAGGACTGGCCGCCTACAGTTGCGGGCACAGCGCCGGACTTTGACCGGCTTCCCTATTCTCCCCCGTCCCCGGGGGCACCGTTTGCAGCGTGAACGCTACGCCTGTTGCAATCCGCCGGTCAAGAAGCTATGGCCGCGCTTCATTTTCCCGTGCCGGTCGGAACCGGCGCACATCCAAAGGAAAACCCCATGAAGGCCGGCATCCATCCCGATTATCACAGCATCACCGTCAAGATGACCGATGGCACCACCTACCAGACCCGCACGACCTGGGGGAAGGAAGGCGATGTGATGAACCTGGAAATCGATCCGACCAGCCACCCGGCCTGGACCGGCGGCACCGGCCGCCTGATGGACGCCGGCGGCCAGGTGGCGCGCTTCAACAAGCGCTTCGCCAGCTTCGGCCTCGGCGCGAAGAAGTAACGCGCAGACCGGCTGGCTGCGTGCCGCAGCCAGACTCGGGCCAGCGCGGCCAGCGAGTGAAAAGGGCGGCCCCAACAGGCCGCCCTTTTTGACTCGTCTGACCCCGGATCAAGTCCGGGGCAGGCTTGTGGCTTTGCCACGACGCCCTTATCACTCCCTAATCACCCCACCACCATCGCCTTCGCCGCCGCATAATCCGCCTTGCCATTGGGCGCGCGCGGCACCTTGGGCACCACCAGCACTGTCTTGGGCGTCTTGTAGCCAGCCAGGTGCTGGCGGACATGGGCGCGCAGCTCCTCGGTGTCGACCGGCGCATGGGCTTCCACCACGGCGGTGACGCACTGGCCCCATTTCTCGTCGGGCAGGCCGAACACCAGCGCGTCATCGATGGCCGGATGGGTCTTCAGCGTCTCCTCCACCTCTTCCGGGAACACCTTCTCGCCGCCGGTGTTGATGCACTGGCTGCCGCGGCCGAGCAGGGTGAAGCTGCCATCTTCCTCGATGATGGCGAAATCGCCAGGGATGGAATAGCGCTTGCCGTCGATCATCGGGAAGGTGGCGGCGGTCTTCACCGGGTCCTTCCAGTAACCGCGCGGGATGAGGCCGCCGCGGGCGATGCGGCCCATGGTGCCGGGCGGCACCGGCTTCATGTCCTCACCGATGATCAGCGTGTTGCCATCGGCCATGAACTTCGTCGGCGCGCCGGCATTGTCCTTCGTTTGTGCAGCGGCGCCCAGGCCCAGGCCTTCGGAACTGCCCAGCGAATCGACGATCATCATGCCCGGCGCATGCCCCAGCAGCCCGGCCTTCACTTCGGGTGACCACATGGTGCCCGACGAGATCATCACGTTCAGCGTCGCGATCGAGCCGATGCCGGCATCCAGCGCCTTCAGGATCGGCCGGGCGAAGGCATCGCCCACGATCACCGCATAATCGCAGCCTTCGCGCTGGCAGGTAGTGGCGGCGTCGGCCGGATCGAAGTTGGCCCCCGGCAGGGTGACGACCGTGCCGCCCCGGCACAATGTCGCCAGCGCGATGATCAGGCCGGTGCCGTGCATCAGCGGCGGCAGCACCAGCGCCTTCTGGCGGCCAATGCCGGCCTTCACGCTGGTGCCATGCTCTGCCAGCGATTCGGGCGGCACGGCGCCGGTGCCGGCGTTCATCAGGCCCCACAGCGCCCCCTGATCCCACATCACGCCCTTGGGCAGCCCGGTGGTGCCACCGGTGTAGATGAACAGCATGTCGTCGGGCTGGTGGTCCTGCGGCGCCAGCTGGTGGCCGGCCTGGCACAGCGTGTCGAAATCCCGGGCGAGGTCAGGTGTGTCACCGCCCACCTGTACCCACAATTTCGTTGGCAGGCGGCCGCGGATGCTCTCCACCAGCGGTGCGAACTCCGCATCATAGATGCACACGGCCGCATCGCTGTTGTCGAGGATGTACCACAGCTCCTCGCCGGTGTAGCGGTAGTTCACGTTCACGTGGACCAGCCGGGCGCGCAGCAGGGCGATCAGCCCTTCGCAATAGGCCGGGCCGTTGCGCATCAGCAGGGCACAGCGATCCCCCGGCACCGCGCCGGCGGCCAGCATCGCGGCCGCCAGGCTTTCGCTGCGGCGGCCGACATCGCGCCAGTTGCGGCGCACGTCGCCATGGATCAGCGCCGGCAGATCCGGATCGACCGACGTCACGACCGTCTCGAAGATTGCCCCGAAGCTCATGTCTTGCGGCATATCTGTTCCTCCCTGCCGGCCACTTTTATGGACAGCGGGGGGAATGGAAAGCCTGCACTTGTTTGGGGGGAAGGGCGATCAGCCTTCCGGTTGCAGCAGCCGGTGCAGGTGGACCACGACATATTTCATCGTGGCATCATCCACGGTGCGCTGGGCGGCGGCCCGCCAGGCGGCCTCGGCCTGCTTGTAATCAGGAAAGATTCCAACCACGTCGAGCTGGTCGGGGTGGGTGAAGTCCAGCCCCTGCGGATCGGCCACGCGGCCACCGAAGACGAGATGCAGCTTGCTCATGCGCGGCGTCTAGCCGCAGATTAAGGGCAGCACCAGTGCCGCTTCAGGCATATTCGCCCTGCAAGCGCTGCATGGTGGCAGCAAACCAGGCCTCGAACTCCGGGCCGTCCCAAGCGCGATGATGGCCGGCCCGGTAGCATTCGGCATTGCGCATGTAGAATTCGGCGTTGATGCGGTGGCGCAGCCGGTTGTCGCGCGTGTCGATGATCTTGGCGGGCGTGCCCACCACCACCGATCCGGGCGGCACATCCATGTCGTCCTTCAGATAGGCATGCTGGCCCACGGCGCTGCCGGCACCCAGCACAACGCCGTTGTAAACCGTGGCGTTGATGCCGATCAGGCAATGATCCTCGATCCGGCACCCGTGCAAGGTCACATGGTGAGTGACGCTCGTGTATGGCCCCACGACCACCGGCTTGCCGGGATCGGTGTGGATCATCACGAAGTCCTGGACATTGGCGCCTTCGTGGATTTCGACATGGGCGCACTCGGCGCGGATCACTGCATTGCACCACACGCTGGCGCGCGGACCGATGCTGACATGGCCATAGATCTGCGCCGAAGGGTGCACGAAGGCGGTGGGGTGAATGTCGATCCGGCTGGTCATTTCGTGCTCACCGCCAGGCTCCTGGCATTGGCGCTCTTCATGAATGTCACCAGCGCATCAAAGCCGTTCTTGTTGATATAGCTGGCAAAATCTGCTTCCTGCGTGAGTGCGAGATTGATCCCGGCGACCACGAGATTGTTCACCATCAGCCGGTTGCCGGCCGGCTTCACCTGCCAGATGGTGTCGATCGGTTGGGCACCCGGGCGAGTCACGCGGGTATAGACCTCGGTGTAGGGCCCGCGACCCACCGTGCGCTGCACCTGCACCTTCGCATCGGCATAGTCGTACAGCCGGTCGGCATAGGCATTCAGCACGAATTCGGGGAACGCAGCGCGATAGGCGTCAAGCTGCGCAGGCGAGAGGCTGGCGCGCTGGCGGCGGATCAGCCGCATGCCGATATCATCGAGCGCCACATTCTCCTGCAAAATGGCGCGGAACTTCGCGCGCGCCGCCGGGCGGGAGAGCCCCTTGTCGCGCAGCACGGCAAAGCCATCGCCGATCATCTTCTCGATGAACGGGCGGGCGGCGGGATCGCCCGGCGTCGTGCTGCTGCTGGCGGCGACCTGCGCTGCCGACGGAACAGCGGGCAAGACGGATGCCAGGCCCAGCAGGACAAGGGCAGCCAGCCGGGCTGGCATCTGCGTCGCCATGATCAGCGGCTGGTGATGCGGCGGGCGAGCGCGCCCAGGCTGCGCTTCTCGGCGCTGCTGGTGGGGAACAGCATGGCCAGCGCTGCGCCGGCCGCGAGCCCGGCCAGGATGGAAATGGCCGGATTCTCTTGCACCGCCGCGCGGGCGCTGTCGGCAGCACTGGCGGCCGGCAGCGCCGCGTCGAGCACCGTATCGTCATAATCGGTGTAGCCATCCAGATCATGATCGAGATCAAGTTCGGCATTGGCGATGCGGCTGCCGGCATAGACGGCAAGGCCCACAGCCGCGACAGCGGCAACCGTGACCAGCGGATGCGCCTTCACCGCGCTGCCGGCATCGCGGGCCAGTGCCGTGCCCTTGTTCTTCACCACGCCCAGCGCTTCATCCACCAGCTGGCGCGGGGCGAGGCGGCGGGCGATCGCGTTCACCTCATCGGCCAGCGTGGCGCCGGCATCGTCCACCGCGCGGGCAAGATCCTCAATCGTCGGGCTGCTCATGCTCTGCTTCCTTCTGGGGGCCGGCAAAGCGGTCCACCTGTGCCTTCAATGTGGCGATGCTGCGCCGCGGTGCAAGATCGATTGCCGCCAGCCGCGCCAGGGCGTGCTGCGCCAACGCCCAGCCCGCCAGCGCTGCGACCACGGCCACGATCAGCGTGGCCGCCAGCGCGCCGACCAGCTTGGCCAGCGCCAGAACGGTGGCAACGAGCAGCAGCGTCAGCGCGGTGAGCAGCAGGGCCAGCGCAGCAGCGAGCCCCATCAGCGGCGCCCGCAGTTCACCGGCATTGGCCTTGAGTTCTGCGCCGGTGAGTGCAGAGAGCTGCCCGATCAGCCGCAACAGGCCGGCGATCAGCAGGCGCAGCTGCCGGCCGAGGCCAGGCCGCGCCGCCATCAGTCGCGCGCCGCCTTCAGCATGCGACCGGCGAGGAAGCCAACGGCAAGGGCGATGCCCATGGCCGCTGCCGGCTGTGCACGCACCAGTTCGCGGCCATCCTCCACCAACTCCTCCACCGATTTCTCGGCCAGCGCGTCGGCAATGGCATCGATGCTCTGGGTGGCGCTGCTGACCAGCCTGGTCACCGGCTCGGCGCCGTCGGGCAGATTGTCGGTGAGCAGCTCCGCAAGATCCTTAAGGGCGCGCACCTGGCCCACCAGGCTGTCACGGGCGTCTTCCACCAGCCCGGTCAGGCGGCCCCGCGCAAAATCGGCCAGGCTGCCGAGCCCGCCGGACGTGCCTGTTTCGTCCTCGCCGTCCCAGTCGCCGATGTCGATCGGCAGCGATGGTGCCGGGTCGTCCTGCTGCATCGCCTGTGCGCTCCTCACCCCCAACTGGCCCAATCCTGCCGGGACGCTTGCCGCCGCCGGGCTCTTTCCTCTATCTGGCGCGCGCAGCGCCGCTGCGCAAGCCGGCAGCGACCAACAGCCAGGAAAGAGAAGACCCCATGACGGCGATCATCGACATCCACGCCCGCGAGATTCTCGACAGCCGGGGCAATCCCACGGTGGAGGTGGACGTGGTGCTGGAAGATGGCAGCACCGGCCGCGCCGCCGTGCCGTCGGGGGCATCCACCGGCGCCCATGAGGCGGTGGAGCTGCGCGATGGCGACAAAGCGCGCTATCTCGGCAAGGGCGTCCTGAAGGCGGTGGCCGCCGTCAACGGCGAGATCCATGACTCGCTGTCGGGTATGGAAGCCGAGGAACAGGGCGCCATCGATGCCGCCATGATCGAGCTGGATGGCACCGCCAACAAGAGCCGGCTCGGCGCCAACGCCATCCTGGGCGTGAGCCTCGCAGTGGCCAAGGCGGCGGCGGATTCGCGCGGTCTGCCGCTGCATCGCTATGTCGGCGGTGTCTCGGCGCGGCTGCTGCCGGTGCCGATGATGAACATCGTCAATGGCGGGGCCCATGCCGACAATCCGATAGACGTGCAGGAATTCATGGTGATGCCCGTCGGCGCCGGCAGCATTGCCGAAGCGGTGCGCTGGGGCGCCGAGATCTTCCACACGCTGAAGGCCGAGTTGAAGGCGCATGGCCACAACACCGCGGTGGGCGATGAAGGCGGTTTCGCGCCCAACCTCAACGGCACCCGCGCCGCGCTGGATTTCGTGATGGCCGCGATCGAGAAGGCCGGCTTCAAGCCCGGTGACAATGTGATGCTGGCGCTGGATGCCGCCGCCACCGAGTTCTTCAAGGATGGCCATTATGTGCTGTCGGGCGAGAACCGGGCGCTCACCCCGGCGGCCATGGCCGATTACTGGGCCGAGCTGTGCGCCGATTATCCCATCCTGTCGATCGAGGACGGGATGAGCGAAGACGACATGGCGGGCTGGAAGCTGCTGACCGAGCGGCTGGGCGGCACGGTGCAGCTGGTTGGCGATGATCTGTTCGTCACCAATCCGGCGCGGCTGGGGCAGGGGATTGCCGATGGCCTCGCCAACGCACTGCTCGTCAAGGTCAACCAGATCGGCACGCTGTCGGAAACGCTCGCCGCCGTCGATCTGGCCCACCGCAACCGCTATCGCACGGTGATGTCGCACCGGTCAGGCGAAACGGAGGATGCCACCATCGCCGATCTGGCGGTGGCGTGCGGCTGCGGTCAGATCAAGACCGGCAGCCTGGCCCGGTCTGACCGGCTCGCCAAGTACAACCAGCTCATCCGCATCGAGGAGGAACTGGGCGGTGAGGCGCTCTATGCCGGGCGCTCCGTGCTGCGCTGACAGTTGCGAGCCCGTCGCAGGGTGACTATCCCTGCCGCCGTGCATCGTTTCTTCCTGTTCCTGTGTCTGCTGCTGGCGTCGCCGGCGTTCGCGGCGCGCATCACGGCCATCGAAAGCCAGCCGGGCAAGGTGATCATCACCGCCGATGGCCCGTTGCCGGCGGCCCAGGCCTTCGCGCTGGCCGATCCCTTCCGGCTGGTGGTTGATTTTGTCGGCGTGGTGGAGCCGGTGCTTACTGCGCCAGGCACCAACAGCGTGGCGGGCCTGCGCGCCGCCATGTTCGCCCCCGGCACCGCCCGGCTGGTGATCGACCTGAAGGCGCCGGTGATCATCCGCGAGGCGCGCGCCGATGGCAACCAGGTGGTGCTGACGCTCGATCGTGCCGCGCCGGATCTGTTCGCCGCCACGGTGGCGCGCGGCCGCCGCCCCCTGCCGCTGCTGCGCAGCGACGGGCCGCCACCGCCGCCCACAAGGCCGGACAGCAGCTTCAGCCTGCCGTCCGATTTCGGTCAGAAGCCTGCCGCGTCGCCGCCGGCCGCACCGAAATCCGAAGAGGCGCAACCGCCACCGCGCACCGGCATCCGTTCCCGCTCCGGCGGCAAGCCGCTGGTGGTGATCGATGCCGGCCATGGCGGCAAGGATGTCGGCGCCATCGCGGTGACCGGCGGTTATGAGAAGGATATCACGCTTGCCATCGCCCGCGAGACGGCGCGCATCCTGCGCGAGCGCGGCAAGGTGCGGGTGCGGTTGACCCGCGACGATGACCGGTTCATCCCGTTGGGCGGCCGGGTCCGCATCGCCCGCGATGCCCGCGCCGATCTGTTCATCTCCATCCATGCCGACAGCGCGCCCAACGAACAGGCGCGTGGTGCGTCGGTCTACACGCTGTCAGCCGTGGCCAGCGACGCGATTGCCGAGCGTCTGGCGGCACGTGAGAACAAGGCCGACATCATCGGCGGCGTGAATCTCGGAGTCGAGGCGCCGGAGGTGGGGGAGATCATGGTCGATCTCGTCCGCCGCGCCACCGGCAATGTCTCGGTGCAATTCGCCGAGCTGCTGCAGGATGGTCTGGAGAAGGAAGCGGTCGCCTTTCGCGGCGAGTTCCACCATTTCGCCGCCTTCGCCGTGCTGAAGGCGCCAGACGTGCCGTCTGTCCTGCTCGAAACCGGCTATGTCACCAACAAGGACGATGCCGAGCGGCTGTTTTCGGGCAGTGGCCGGCGGCGGCTGGCGCGTGGCATCGCCCACGCCATCGAACGCCACCTGACCGGCCAATAGGCTTTCCTCCGGAGCTTGCGCCCGCTATCCGTTCCGCGTGACCCGCGCCCGTCTCCTGTTGCTGCTTTTGGTGCCGCTGCTGCTGGCCGGCGGCCTCTATTGGCAGGCGACCAAGGGTCTGCCCACGGAAGCGGACCTGGCGGTGTTCACGCCGGCGCTGCCCTCCACGGTGCGCGACGTGAACGGCGAGATCGTCACCAGCTACACGCGCGAACGCCGCATCTTCCTGCCCTATGCCGAAATGCCGCCCCGCCTGGTGCAGGCCTTCATCTCGGCGGAAGACAAGACCTTCTTCGAACATGAGGGCATCGACTGGCTGGGCATCGCCAATGCCGTGTTCACCAATGTCGCCGGGCTGTTTTCCGATCGCCGGCCGGTGGGCGCGTCCACCATCACCCAGCAGGTGGCCAAGTCGCTGGTCGGCAACGAGGTGAGCCTGTGGCGCAAGATCCGGGAGGCGATCCTGGCGCGCCGGCTGGAAGCGGCTCTGACGAAGGAGCAGATCCTCGAACTCTATCTCAACCAGATCTTCCTGGGCCGCAACGCTTATGGCGTGGAGGCCGCGGCACAGGCCTATTTCGGCAAGTCGGTCGAGGCGCTGTCGCTGCCCGAAATCGCCTATCTGGCCATCCTGCCCAAGGCGCCATCCACCTATGATCCAATCCGCCGGCCCGAGCGGGCGCTGGCCCGCCGCGATTATGTGCTGCGCCAGATGGCGTCCAACGGCTACATCAGCGAGGCCGAACGCGCGGCCGCCGCGGCAGCGCCGCTGGGGGCCCTGCCCAACCGGGTGATCCCGCGCCCGCGCCAGGATTATTTCATCGAGGAGGTGCGGCGCACACTGCTCGCGCGCTTCGGGGAAGCGCAGGAGGATGGGCCGAACAGTGTCTATGGCGGCGGCCTGTGGGTGCGCACCTCGCTCGACCCCGGCATGCAGGCGGCGGCCGAGAAGGCGATGCGCGATGGCATGACCCGCTATGAAGCGGGCCGGGCCTGGCGCGGGCCACAGGGGCGCATCGAGACTGGTGAAGGCTGGGCGGCGCGCCTGGCCGGCATTTCGGTGCCGCTGGGCTATGAGACGTGGCGAAAGGCCGTGGTGCTCGGCAAGAACGGGAATGACAGCCGCATGGGCTTCACCGATGGCAGCAGCGCCACGCTGGAAGGGCGCAACGCGGCGCGGCCCTATCGCAGCACAGGGCGTTCGGCAGCACAGGCGCTGGGCGTAGGCGATGTGATCGTGGTGACGCGGACGCCGGCGGGCTGGGCGCTCCGGCAGCCGCCGGAAGTGTCGGGCGGCATGGTGGTGGAGGAAGTGGCGACTGGCCGTGTGCGGGCGCTGGTGGGCGGCTTCGATGCCGGAGCCCAGGCCTTCAACCGCGCCACCCAGGCCAATCGCCAGCCCGGCTCCACCTTCAAGCCGATCGTCTATGCCACCGCCATGGACCATGGCTTCACGCCGGCCAGCATCGTTGTCGACGGGCCCTATTGCGTGTTCCAGACCCGAAGCCTGGGCACCAAGTGCTTCCGCAACTTCGGCAACATGCGCGGTGCCGGCGCCCAGACCTTGCGCTGGGGCCTTGAACAGTCACGCAACCTGATGACCGTGCGCGTGGCTGACGCCACCGGCATGGACAGGATCGTGGCGCAGGCAAGGGCGCTCGGTATCGGCAATTACCAGCCGGTGCTGGCCATGGCGCTGGGGGCCGGCGAGACGACGGTGATGAAGCTGACCAACGCCTATGCGCAGGTCTTCAACCAGGGTCGGCGGCTGGAGCCGGGCCTGATCGATTATGTGCAGGACCGGAACGGAAAGCTCTTGTGGCGGCGCGACACGCGCGGCTGCCCGGGCTGCAACGCGCCCGAATGGAACGGTGGCCCGATGCCGCGTCCGCTAGGCCGGGTGGAACAGGCGATGGACCCGCGCACCGCCTATCAGATCGTCCACATGATGGAAGGCGTCATCCAGCGCGGCACCGGCACGGCGCTGCTGCCCCTGAACCGGCCGCTGGCGGGCAAGACCGGCACCACCAACGGCCCGCGCGACGTGTGGTTCGTCGGCGGCACCCCCGATATCGTGGCCGGTCTCTATCTGGGCTATGACAAGCCGCGCAACATGGGCGGCTATGCGCAAGGCGGCACGCTGGCCGCGCCGATCTGGCGGCAGTGGGCTGAAACGGCGCTGAAGGATTGGCCGAAGCTGCCCTTCGCGATTCCCACCGGCGTGCGCATGGTGCGCATCGATCGGCGGACCGGTGTCCGCGTGTATGGCGTGTGGCCCGATGGTGGCAACCGGCCGGCGGTGATCTGGGAAGCCTTCAAGCCCGACAGCGAGCCGCGCCGGGCGGGCCGCGCCGATGACCTGTTCGGCCGGCAACGCGGCGGCCGGGTCCGGTCTGACGCCCAGTTCCTGGAACAGGAAGGCGGCATTTACTGACGCGCCATCTTGCATGGCCACGCCCGCGCCTCTATCCGGGCCGCCATGAGAGCCGAAGCCGAAACTGCCGCCCTCCAGATCCAGCAGGCCCTGGGCCTGCTGAGGAGGTTTCTTTGACTGGGATCGCGCCCTTCGCCGATTGGACGAACTGAACGCGCGGGTCGAGGATCCCAAGCTGTGGGACAATCCCAAGGCGGCGCAGGCCCTGATGACCGAGCGGCGGCGGCTTGACGAGGCGATCACCGCCACCCGCTCCATCGAACGCGATCTCAATGACACGGTTGAACTGATCGAGATGGCGGAAGCCGAGGGTGACGAGGCGATGGCCGAAGATGGCGTCGCGGCGCTGAAGGCGCTCGCCCAGAAGGCGGAGAAGGACAAGGTCGCAGCGCTGCTGTCGGGCGAGGCCGACAACAACGACAGCTATATCGAAATCAACTCGGGCGCTGGCGGCACCGAGAGCCAGGACTGGGCCTCCATGCTGCTGCGCATGTACCAGCGCTGGGCGGAACAGCACGGCTACAAGGTCGAGATGATCGACTATAATGCCGGTGAACAGGCGGGCATCAAGAACGCCACCCTGCTGGTCAAGGGGGCGCAGGCCTATGGCTGGGCCAAGACGGAAAGCGGCGTGCACCGGCTGGTGCGCATCAGCCCCTATGACAGCGCGGCGCGCCGACACACCAGCTTTGCCAGCGTGTGGGTCTATCCGCAGGTGGACGATGATATCGAGATCGAGGTGAAGGAAAGCGATCTTCGCATCGACACCTATCGTGCCTCGGGCGCTGGCGGCCAGCATATCAACACCACGGACAGTGCCATCCGCATCACCCATATCCCGACCGGCGTGGTGGTGGCCTGCCAGTCCGAACGCAGCCAGCACAAGAACCGCGCCACGGCGATGAAGATGCTGAAGGCCCGGCTCTATGAACGCGAGCTCGCCATCCGCGAGGCCGAAGCCGCCAAGACGGAAGCCGCCAAGACCGACATCGGCTGGGGCCACCAGATCCGTTCCTATGTCCTCCAGCCCTATCAGTTGGTGAAGGACTTGCGCACCGGGGTCACCTCCACCAGCCCCGGTGACGTGCTGGATGGCGATCTTGATGCCTTCATGGCCGCCGCCTTGTCCCAGCGCGTGACCGGCGAGACGGTGGACGTTGAGGACGTGGACTAGGGGCGAGGGCCCTGGAACTGGGCCAGATAACGCGTCAGCCCGGCGTCGAGATCGGCGATCAGATCTTCCGGGTCTTCAAGGCCGATGGACAGGCGGATGATCGGGCCGGGCAGGGGCGTGCTTGTCGCGGTGCGGATACGGTCCAGCTCGACAGGCAGAACCAGCGATTCATAGCCGCCCCAGGAAAAGCCGATGCCAAAATGCTTGAGGCCGTCGATCAGCGCGGCGGTGTGCGGCCGGCTGCCCTGTCTCAGCACCAAGGCGAACAGCCCGGTGGCACCGGCAAAATCGCGCCGGAACAGCGCGTGCTGTGGATGGGAGGGCAGGGCCGGGTGCCAAACGCGGTCCACCGCCAGGTGGGTTTCCAGCCAGCGGGCGATCGCCAGCGCTGACTGTTCATGCCGGTCCAGCCGGATGGCGAGCGTGCGCAAGCCTCTGAGCACCAGCGCGCAATCATCGGCCGACACATGATGGCCCAGTCGGTAGGCGGCGGCCTTCAGCTGCGGCCACAGCGCCGGCGTGGCCGTGGCGCTGCCCATCAGCAGGTCGGAATGGCCGGCAACATATTTGGTGAGCGCCTGGATGCTGATGTCCACGCCCAGCACCAGCGGCTGCAGGCGCAGTGGAGTCGCCCAGGTGTTATCAATGATGGTGGTGATGCCGCGGGCCCGGGCGACGGCAGTGATCGCCGGCAGATCCTGGATCTCGAACGACAGGGAGCCGGGTGATTCCAGCAGGATGGCGCGGGTCTTTTCAGAGATCACATCAGCGATCCCGGCCCCGCAGCACGGGTCATAATAGCGTGTGGTGATGCCCAGCGGGCCCAGCAGCCGGTCGGCAAGGGTACGGCTCGGCTCATAGGCGCTGTCCGTCACCAGCAGCTCGTCGCCAGCCTTCAGAACAGCGAGAAGGCTGGTCGCGATGGCCGCAACGCCTGATGGGAACAGCTTGGTGCCGGCAGCGCCCGGCTCGAGCTCAGTCAGCGCGTCTTCCAGCGCCCAGTGCGTCTGGGTGCCACGCCGGCCATAATAGAGGCCGGCATCGGGATCAGCGATGGCGGCATCAAGATCGGCGAGATTTTCAAACAGGATGGTGGAGGCCCGCGCCACCGGCGGGTTGACCATGTCCACGGCATGGGTACGCCCCGCCTGCGCCAGGCGTGTGCCGCTGCCAAGGCCGAAAAGATCGTCGCGCGGCGGCCGGCGAGCGGTCACGCGCCTGTCACGACCGGATTGTGCGGGTTGGCGCCCCATTCGCTCCAGCTGCCATCATAGATGGCGACATCGCCCTTGCCGAGCAGGGCGGCGCCGAAAGCCAGCACGGGTGCAGTGATGCCTGAACCGCAGGTCGCCACCAGCGGCTTTGCCAGATCGATACCCACGCCATCGAACAGCGCCTTGATCTCGGCCGGCGCCTTGTAGGTGCCATCCTCGTTGAACAGGGCCGAATAGGGGATGTTGGCTGCACCCGGCATGTGGCCGGGGCGCACGCCGGGGCGGGGATCGGCCTCGGCGCCGGTGAAGCGGGCAGCGGACCGGGCGTCCACCACCTGTTCGGCCTTGCTGCGCAGATTCTCGGTCATCTGGGCCGCATCGCGCACCAGCTTGCGATCGGCCCACACAGTGAAATGGCGATGGCGCACGATCGGCTTGCCGCTCTCCACCGGGCGGCCTTCCGCCTGCCACTTGGCAAAGCCGCCATCCAGGATTGCCACTTCATGGGCACCGAACAGGTTCAGCATCCACCACACGCGCGCCGCCGATTTCAGCGGGCTGTTGTCATAAACGACAATGCGGCTGCCATCGCCCAGGCCCAGCGCCTGGCAGCGCGAAGCGAACTTCTCGGCCGGCGGCAGCATGGTGGGCAGGGGATTGCTGGTGTCCGACACCTCCTCGATGTCGAAGAACACAGCGCCCGGGATATGGGCGGCCTCGAACTCGGCGCGGGCGTTGCGGCCATGGGCGGGGAGGAACAGCGTGGCGTCGATGATCCTCAGATCGGTCTTGCCCATCTCTGCGGCAAGCCACTCGGTGGACACCAGCAGATTCATGCGTCACTCCCCACGATGGTTCCGGTCGATTCGACCGGGCCGGCAACGGGCCGGCGTAATATGGGGCGTGACATAATTGCGCAGGCCGCGCATGTCACCCCCAAAGCCGGCGCCGGGAACAACAATATTACAGGCTGGAGAGATTTGTGGTGGACGTGTTGCATCTGGGCCAGATTTCGAGTCTGCCGGCCAGCCCGGAGGCGGCGGTGCTGGACTATCCGCCCAACCCGCGCCCCGGCGCGCGCTATCTGGTGCGCTTCACCTGCCCGGAGTTCACCTCGCTGTGTCCGGTCACCGGTGCGCCCGATTTCGCGCATATCGTCATCGATTATGTGCCGGATGAAAAGATCGTTGAATCAAAGGCCTTGAAGCTGTTCCTCGGCAGTTTCCGCAACCATGCCGGCTTTCACGAGGATGTGACGGTGGGCATCGGGCAGCGCCTGGTGACCGAGATGCAGCCCAGGTGGCTGCGCATCGGCGGTTACTGGTACCCACGCGGCGGCATACCGATCGACGTGTTTTGGCAATCCGGCCCGGTGCCGGATGGGCTGTGGCTGCCGGACCAGGGCGTGCCAACCTATCGCGGTCGCGGTTGAGAGGAACGGGCATGATTCGCACCGTGCTGACCACGCTGCTGCTGGCTGGTGCCGCCACTGTTCAGGCCCAGACCGCCGATGAGCGGCTGAAGGCCATCTATGACGCCGAGTGGCAGTGGCGGCTGACGCAGACTGGGCAGGTGCAGGATGGCTTGGAAACGCGCGGCGGCGACCGGCTGCCCTGCGTGACGCCAGCCTGCCAGGCCGAGCGGCAGCGCGTGTGGCAGGATGTGGCGGCCAAGCTCGCAACGATCCCGGATGCCGATCTTTCGGCAGAGGAGCGGCTGAACAAGGCGGTGCTGGCCGAATGGCTCCGCGCCGAGCTGGCTGGCATCCGCTGGCGCAACTACGAGATGCCGATCAACAGCGACTCCAACATCTGGCAGTATCTGCCGGCCCAGGCGCCGTTTCGCACTGCCGACGAGTATCGTCGCTATATCAGCCGGATGCGCGATATTCCGCGCTTCTTCGATGAAGAAATCGCCAACATGCGGGCCGGGCTGCGGCGCGGCTTCACGCCGCCGGCCATCACGCTGAAGGGAAGGGATGAAACACTGGCGGCGCAGATCAGGCCGTGGCAGCAGAGCCCCTTCTATGCGCCGTTCCGCATGATGACGCCGCTCACTATCCCGGCCTTCGAGCAGGACCAGCTGAAGGAGGAAGCGCGGCAGGTCATCGAAACCATCGTCAATCCCGCGCAGCAACGCCTGCTGACCTTCCTGCGCACCGAATATCTGCCCGGCGCCCGCACCACCACCGGAGCCCGGGACCTGCCCGACGGCGCGGCCTGGTATCGCGACCAGGTGCGCGAATATACCACGCTCGATCTGTCACCCGACGCCATTCACGAGATTGGCCTGAAGGAAGTGGCGCGCATCGATGCAGACATGCAACGCACCATGCGGGATGCCGGTTTCAAGAGTGATTTCAAGGCATTCCTGTCCTATCTTCGTACCGACCCGAAATTCTATGCAAAAACACCCAACGAGCTGCTGGGGTTCTCGGCACTGGTGATGAAGAAGATGGATGGCAAGCTGTCGGAAGTCTTCACGACGCTGCCGCGCATGCGCTTCACGCTGCGGCCGGTCCCCGATGCCATCGCGCCGGTCTACACGTCGGGGCGCGGCGGGCTCGATGCCTGTTACATGAACACCTATGACCTGCCGTCACGGCCGCTTTACAATCTCGTGGCGCTCACACTGCACGAATGCGTGCCCGGCCACAGCCACCAGGCAGCGATGGCGCTGGAAGCGCCAGCCCGGCCGCCGTTCCGCCGCCGCACCTATTTCTCCGGCTATGGCGAGGGCTGGGGCCTCTACACCGAATGGCTGGGCACCAGGCTCGGCATGTACGAGACGCCCTACGAGGAATTTGGCCGCCAGACCTTCGAGATGTGGCGCGCCGCCCGCCTGGTGATCGACACCGGTCTGCACACCCGTGGCTGGAGCCGCGATCAGGCCATAGCCTATCTGGAGGACCATACCGCCCTGTCGCGCCGCGACATCGAGGTGGAGGTGGACCGCTATATCAGCTGGCCGGGGCAGGCGCTGGCCTACAAGCTGGGCGAGCTGAAGATCCGCGAGCTGCGGGCGAAGGCCGAGGCCGAGCTGGGGCCGCGCTTCGACCAGCGGCCGTTCCATGACACACTGCTGGGCATGGGCAGTGTGCCGCTGCCGGTGATGGAAGCCGAGATGCTGGCCTGGCTGGCGCGCGAGAAGGCGAAGCTCCAGGTCGCCAGATAGGGTCAGGGCATGCCCGTCAGCTTGTGCGTCTGCAGGCTCAGCCGCCATTGTGGATGGGCCAGGCAATAGGCAATGGCGGCCTGGATGTTCTCGGCCTGGGCAGGGCCGTCCATTGGCTGCAGGAAGAAATGCTGGAAGGGCAGGGCGGCGAACCGCTCAGGCATCGCCTTGGGCTGCGGATAGACCAGCTTGATCTCGTTCCCGGCTGTCAGCTTCAGCGGCGCATCGGCCTTGGGGGAAACGCAGATCCAGTCGATCCCCGGCGGCGCAACCTGGGTGCCGTTGGTCTCGATGGCGATCTCGAAGCCGCGCGCGTGCAGGGCATCGACGAGCGGGGTGTCGAGTTGCAGCAGCGGTTCGCCACCGGTGCAGACAACCAGGCGATGCGCGATCGTCTCGCCCCAGCAAGTGGATACGGCATCGGCCAGCGCCTCGGCCGTGGCGAACTTGCCGCCGCCTGGCCCGTCGGTGCCGACGAAGTCCGTGTCGCAGAAGGTGCAGACGGCGCTGGCACGATCCTGTTCGCGGCCCGACCAGAGGTTGCAGCCAGCAAAGCGCAGAAACACCGCGCGCCGGCCGGTTTGCGCGCCTTCACCCTGCAGGGTGAGGAACAACTCCTTCACCGTATAGCTCACAGCGCCGGGTCCGCGATGCCGGCTTCCGCAAAGCCCTTGGCGCGCAGCCGGCAACTGTCGCACAGGCCGCAGGGGCGCCCTGCCGGCGTGGGATCATAGCAGGACCAGGTGAGATCGAGCGGCGCGCCGGCGGCCTGCGCCGCGCGGATGATGCCCGCCTTGTCGAGCTGCATCAGCGGAGTGTGGACCCGGAAGCGCTCGCCCTCCACGCCGGCCTTGGTGGCGGCGTTGGCCATCGCCTCGAAGGCGGCGATGAACTCGGGCCGGCAATCGGGATAGCCGGAAAAGTCCAGCGCGTTGACGCCGATGAACAGGTCGCGCGCGCCGGCGGCTTCCGCCCAGCCCAGTGCCACCGACAGGAAGATGGTGTTGCGCGCCGGCACATAGGTGACCGGGATGCCGGGCTCGACACCGTTCTTCGGCACCGCGATGTCGGAAGTGAGCGCCGAGCCGCCAAAGCCGGTGAGATCGAGGGGGAGGATGATATGGCGTTCAACGCCCAGCGCCTCCGCCACCCGGGCGGCATGCTCCAGCTCGATGCGGTGGCGCTGGTTGTAATCGATGGTGAGGGCCAGCAGCCGCCAGCCGTCAGCCCTGGCGATCGCTGCCACCGTGGTCGAATCGAGCCCGCCCGACAGCAGGACGACAGCCAGCTTCTGGCTCACGCCGCGATTCCGAACACGCGGCTGCAGAACTGGCAGTCCACCGCGATCACGCCCTTTTCATCCCGCATCTCGGCGCGTTCAGCCTCCGGGAAGCGCATCAGCACGTCACGGATATGGGCCGCAGAACAGCGGCAGCCCTTCACCGGCGTCGGCCCCGGCACCACGCGCACCTGCTCTTCGTGGAACAGCCGCCACAGCAAGGCCTCGCCCGACAATTCGGCATCGGTCAGCTCGGCGGTGGTGGTCGTGGCGGCCAGCGCCTCAATATGCTGCCAATCGGGATGCTGTTCGCCGGCATCAAGCCGCTCACCACCGATTTCGGCGCGGGCCAGGTGCTGCACCATCAGCCCGCCGGCCAGCCAGCCAGTGGCAGCACTGCCGGTCACGCCGATGCGCAGCAGCGTGGGCAGCTGTTCAGACTGGCTGAACCAGCTCTCCAGCGCGTGCGCCAGCGTCTCGCCTTCCAACGGCACGATGCCCTGCCAGCGCTCGTCGGAAACCGCCTGGTCCACGGTGATGGCGAGATAGCCCTTGCCGAACAGATCGGGAAGACTCATACCTGCCGAAACAATGGCTTGTTGGTCGTGCTTCAGATAACCACGCAGCTCACCGGCACGCCAGTCGCACGCCAGCAGCTCCACAATACCGCGCGTGCCGTCCTTCTGGGCCTGCGCCTGCAGCGTAACCTGTCCATCCTCCTGCTTCATCGACGCGCCGACCAGCGCCGTCAGGGTGAGCGCCTCTGCCAGCAGCCGGATCAGCGGTTCGGGATAGGGGTGGGCAGCCAATATCGCATTGAGCGTCGCATCCAGGCGCACCAACTGGCCGCGCACGTTGCGGTCCGGCACCATGAAGCCCAGCGTGCGGTCGGCCGTGGGGGCGATGCCTTCAACGCCCATCAGATGCGCTCCAGACACCAGAGCAGGATGGCCTTCTGCACGTGGAGGCGGTTCTCCGCCTCGTCCCACACCGCCGATTGCGGGCCGTCCATCACGCTGTCGGTCACTTCATCGCCGCGGTGAGCCGGCAGGCAATGCAGGAACAGCGCGCCCGGATTGGCCCTGGCCATCAGCGCGTCATTCACCTCGAAGGGCTTGCAGGCGGCGATCTTGGCCTCGCTGTCCTTCTGGCCCATCGACACCCAGGTGTCGGTCACCACGACATCGGCGCCGCTCACTGCCTCCTCGGCCGTGTGATAGAGGCCGATGCAGCCGCCGCGCGCGCAGGCAGTGGCCATGATGCCGGCATCGGGATCAAGCCCATGCGGCACGCCCACCCTCAAGTCGAACTTCAGCAGCGAGGCCGCTTCGATCAGCGAATTGGTCATGTTGTTGCCATCGCCGACATAGGCCCAGGTTGAGCCCTCCACCGGCCGGCTGGCGCGCTCCTCGAAGGTGAGGATATCGGCCATGACCTGGCAGGGATGAGTGAGATCGGTGAGGCCGTTGATGACCGGAATGCTGGCGAATTCGGCCAGCTGGTCGAGCTTGGCGTGGCTGTTCGTGCGCAGCATCAGCGCATCGACCATGCGCGAGAGCACGCGCGCCGTGTCGGCAATCGTCTCGCCGCGGCCCAGCTGCATCTCGCCCGCCGAGGAGACAATGCTGGTGCCGCCGAGCTGGCGGATCGCCATGTCGAAGGAGAAGCGGGTGCGGGTGCTCGGCTTTTCGAAGATCATGCCGAGCACATGACCGGCCAGTGGCGCATCGGCGTCCACCTGGCCCTTGGGCCAGCCGGCACGCGCTGCCTTGCGGGCATGGGCCTCATCAAGAATGGCGCGAAGCCCTGCCGGGCCGGCAGGTGCAAGATCAAGGAAATGGCGCATGGTCTTCATCCTGCCCTCCCGCCGCGGCGGGAGGGGAAAGCTCAGGCGGCGGCCGCCGGTTGGTAGCTGGCGGCGGCGGCGGACAGCCGGTCCACACATTCGCGGATCTGCTTTTCCTCGATGGTGAGCGGCGGCAGCAGGCGCACGACATTGTCGCCTGCGGCAACCGCCAGGATGCCGTGGCTGCGGGCATGGGCCACGAAGGCACGGCTGTCACTCTTCAGCTTCAGGCCGAGCATCAGGCCGTGGCCGCGCACATGATCGAACAGGCTGTCGTGGTTGGGGATCATCTGTTCCAGCGCCTGGGTGAGACGCACGCCCATCTCGCGGACACGGGCGAGGAAGGCGGGCTCGGTCACGATGGCGAGCACAGCCTCGCAGGCCGCCATGGCCAGCGGGTTGCCGCCATAGGTGCTGCCATGCGTGCCGACCACCATGCCAGCGGCGGCCTTTTCGGTGGCGAGGCAGGCGCCGACCGGGAAACCGCCGCCGATGCCCTTGGCGATCGCCATGATATCGGGCGTGACACCATAGAGCTCGTGCGCGAACAGCGCGCCGGTGCGGGCGACGCCGCACTGCACTTCGTCCAGGATCAGCAGCAGGCCGCGCTCATCGGCCAGCCGCCGCAGGCCCTTCAGGAACGCGGGGCTGGCCGGGCGAATGCCGCCTTCGCCCTGGATCGGCTCCACCATGAAGGCGCCCACCGTCTCGTCGATCGCGGCCTCGGCAGCGCCAAGATCATCGAACGGCACCACGCGGAACCAGTCCGGCAGCGGCTCGAAGCCCTTGCGCAGCTTTTCCTGATCGGTGGCCGAAATGGTGGCCAGCGTACGGCCATGAAAGGCGTTGGAAAAGGTGATGATGCGGTGCTTGTGAGGGTTGCCGGTGGCATAATGATAGGCAAAGGCCGTCTTCACCGAACATTCGATGGCCTCGGCACCGCTGTTGGTGAAGAACACCGTGTCGGCGAAGGTGAGGTCCACCAGCCGCTGGGCCAGATGCTCCTGCGCCGGCACCTTGTAGAGGTTGGACGTGTGCATCAGCGTGGCGGCCTGCTTCTGGATGGCCTGCACCAGGTGCGGGTGGCCATGGCCGAGACAGTTGACCGCGATGCCGCTCGCCATGTCCAGCCATTCCCGGCCTTGCGCATCATAGAGATAGCAGCCGTCGCCGCGCACCGGCGCTACCTCGCAGCGGCCATATACGGGCATCAGGGGGCTGATCGTCATCGTTGGGTTCCCAGTGTGGCGTCTGGATGCGGACACCTGAAACGCGAAAAGGCGCAGCCCGCAGCGAGCCCGCCTTCATGGCCGGCTATAGCCCCTTGCCACCCCGTCTTCAACCACCCAGCAGCAGGCCGATCCGCAACGTGCGGCCGGGCTGTGGCAGTCCCAGCTGCGGCAGCACGATGGCGTTGGCAAGATTGTCTGCGGCCAGTGTCGCCGCCAGCCGCGCGCCAACGAGCGTCAACAGATCGACACGGGCGCGCAGGTTCACTTCGGTGGCCGGTGACAAGCGGGCCAGCGTTCCATCGGGGGCTAGGTCGCGCGCCGGGCCGATGCGGCGCACTTCGGCGCGGATGTCGAAGCGCTGCGGCCGGGCCCAGTCGATGGCGAGCATGGCTTCATGGGCTGGCCGCTGCACGAGGGCCTGGCCGCCGCTGCTGGCGTCGAGCGCGGTGCCGGTGATCTCCAGCGTGAGGTGGGGGGCCAGTGGCAGCTGCAGCGCTGCATCGATGCCAATGCTGGTCGCCGGGCCCTGGTTGAAGCGCTGGCGCAGGTTGAGGCTGTTCACGCGCACGATGCGCTGCCCGATGCTGCCCTCGGCGCGCTGCCAGAAGGGGTTGAGTGTCAGCGTGGCGCCGCCGCGGCGCCATTGCAGCTCGGCATCCGCCAGCCACACCCGCTCCGGCGCCAACGCCGGATTGGGCAGAAAGCGGCCCAGTGCCTCGCCGAACAGCTCGCGCGCCGAGGCAAAGCGGTTGCGCCGGCCGCCCGACACGGTGAGATCGAGGCCATTGGCAAGGGGCGCCCGCAGCGCAGCGGAGAAGGTGGCAGCCTGCCGCGTCGGCTGGCCGGGCTTGTCGCCGGTCAGGGGGTTGGCTGACCGGTCGAGGCCGGCGCCCAGCGTCAGCGCCGCCGCGCCCAGTGGCACATCGGCTTCCACCCCGCCCGAAGCCAGCGTCTGGCGGAAGCGATTGGGGCCGGTCTGCGTGCTGGCAGGCAAAGCGATATCGGTCTGCAGATGATCGCTCTGCTGGCCCGAAAGGCTCCAGCGCAGCGTGGCGGGCCCCAGCGCGTGGGTGACCGTCAGCCGGCCACCCAGCGTGTCGTCATCATTGGTCTCGCGGGCCCTGAGCATGGTGTAGCTGGCGTCGCGATAGGCTTCGATGGCCTGCCCGAACCATTGCCGCCAGGCCATGGCGCGCGCCGTTGCTGTGCCCAGCTTCAGTTCCAGCGCCAGCTGCGCCTGGGTGAGCTGCCAGCTGGGATAGCGCCAATAGCGCGGCGCCGCGATGGCCGGATCGCGATCGGATTCCGGTGCGATGCCGCGCCGGGCATCGACGTGCAGCAGGCTTGCACGCCACGCCAGCTGGCCGGCGCTGCCGCCCACGGCGGCAAACAGGCTGGTGGCCGCCAGATCGCTGTTGAGCCGGCGCTGGCTGTCGGGCTGGCTGAAGGGCAGGGCGGAGCGCTGCGCCACCGGCAGCGCATCCTGCGCCTGGTGGCTGCCCGCCAAAGTAAGGGTCAGGCCTGCCAGCGGCAGCGCCGCAGCGGCCGAGAGATTGGCCATGCCGAAGGTGCCGGCCTGGGCCTGCGCCACGGCGCCGCTGTCCCGGGTCTGGATGTCGAGTGCGCCGGCCACGGCATTCGCACCATATTCGATGGCGCCGGCCCCCTTGCGCACGCTCAACCGGCCAATGATGCCGGCGGGCAGCAGGCCAAGATCGATGCGGCCATCCCAGGGCACCATCAGCGGCGCGCCATCCAGAAACACCAGCGTCTGGCGCTCGTCTCCGCCGCGGATGCGCGGGGTGGTTTCGCCGCGCGAGTTGGTGCGGATGGAGACGCCCGGGAGGCCACGCAGCGCATCGGCAACGCTGCGCGGCTGGCGATCAAGCAGCGCCTGAGCCGACAGGCCGACCGTGGGGGTGGCGACGCGGCCGGGCAGGGCCGGTGCGGTGACGGTGATCAGCGCCTCATCCGGCAGCGGTTGCGGCGGCGCAGTCTCCTGCGCCGCCGCCTGTCCTGCCAGCACGAGGCCGGGCAGCAGCGCCCGTCCAGCTATCCGCATCACTTCTTCTTGGTGGGGAAGGCCAGGCTGCGCATGTCGCCAAAGAAGCGCAGGCCCACAAGGCCGCGCCCCAGCGCCGTCATCTGGCCACCGGTTGGCACCATGTCCACCTTCAACGCTGCCAGGCTGATCGGTGCCAGGCCGGACCGCGCCAGGGTGTTGTTCAGCGCGGCGGCCTTCGTCGCCTTGAGGGCGGCGAAGGCGTCCTCCACCTCCTTCAGTTCCTTCTCCAGCGCTTCAACGCGGGCCAGCGCATAGGCCGGCGGGCGGCCTTCGGTGCTGATGATCTGGCCATAGGCCGAATCCATGTTCTCGCGCAGCCGTTCCTCGCCGGTGATGGCGCCGCCCTCCGTGGTGGCCACCACCTGCTTGCGCAGATCGTCGGCCTTCATCGCGAGTTCCTGCGCCGCCTTCTTTACCGCCGGGCTGGCGGCAGGGTCGGCAGCGGTCTTTTCCGCGTCACGCTTCAGGCCGACAAGACCGAAGGTGAGTACGGTCATGCGCTGGAACAGGCCCTTCACCCGTTCGGCGGCAGCATATTGCGCCTTGCGATCTTCCGCCGTGAAGGTGGCACGGGCATCGCTGACGATGGTGAGCGGGGCTTCGGTCACCTCGCCCGCCTTGGTCAACCGCACCTTGTACTGGCCGGGCAGCACGCGCTGGCCCACGATGCTGTTGCCGGCGATGCTGGCGGCAGGCGGCACCACGGGCGGCTTGGTGCGCATCGACCAGACCACGCGGTTGAGACCCTTGCGCTTGGCGGTGGGCAGTTCCTCCGCCACCGCGCCATCCGGCCCGATGACCTCCAGCTTCATGCGGCCGATAACGTGACGGGCCTTCTGATAATAGGTGATCACCGCGCCACTGGGCGGGTTCTCGCCGTTGAACATGGCATCGCCTTCCGACCAGCCGCCATTGCCCTGGATGCGCTGTTCCACCGGCGCAGAGGCGATCAGTGTCACATTCGATGCGGCCACCTGCGGGCTCAAGGCGCGCAGCGGCGAGACATCATCAATCACCCAGATGCCGCGACCATGGGTGGCCAGCACCAGATCATCGCCCTTCTTCGACTGGGCGATGTCGCGCACCGCCACCGCCGGGAAGTTGCCGGGGCGGAATTCCTCCCAGCTGGCGCCGGCATCGCGGCTCACGAACAGCCCGAACTCGGTGCCGGCATAGAGGATCTTCGGATCCACCCGGTCTTCCCTGACGACATGGGCATAGCCGCGGATGCCGGCCGTTGCCGGCCCGGCCAGCCGCGTGAAGCTCTTGCCGCCATCGCGGGTGACGAACAGGTGCGGGGCCATGTCGCCCCACACGTGCCGGTCCACCGCAACATAGGCGGTGTTCGCATCATGCTGGCTGGCTTCCACCCAGCTGATCCAGTTTTCCGTTCCCAGCTTCAGCGCCTTGGTGACGTTGGTCCAGTTGCCGCCGCCATCGCGGGTCACCTGCACATTGCCATCATCGGTGCCCACCCAGATCGTGCCGGCCGCCTTCGGGCTCTCGCTGATCGAATAGATGGTGGTGTGCATTTCGGCCGACGAGTTGTCGACCGTGATGCCGCCCGACTTTTCCTGCTGCTGCTTGGCCGGATTGTTGGTGGTGAGATCGGGCGAGATGCGGTCCCACGTGGTGCCGCGATCACGGGTGCGGAACAGATACTGGCTGCCCAGATAGAGCGTGCCCTTCTCGTTCGGAGACAGCGCCATCGGCGTGTTCCAGTTGAAGCGCAGCTTCTCCTTGTAGCCGGCCTTGGGCTGGATCGCCTTCTGTTCCAGCGTCTTGCGATTGATCAGCGCGATATTGCCGCCCTGATACTCTGCATAGACATGATCGGGACTGGTGGGATCGGGCAGCACCCAGAAGCCATCGCCGCCATAGAGGTTTTCCCAGCGGTTGTTGGTGATGCCACCGGGATATTCGCTGTCGCCCACCCAGCTCGAATTGTCCTGCAGGCCGCCATAGACCTGGTAGGGGTCCTTGTCGTCGATGGCGACATGGTAGAACTGGCTGATCGGCAGGTTTCGGCTGTGCCACCACTTGGAGCCGCCATCATAGCTGATCCACATGCCGCCATCATCGGCGCCGATCAGGTGGCTGGGGTTCTTCGGGTTCACCCACACGTCGTGCCAGTCGGCATGGCTGCCGCCGGCCGTGTCAGAGAAGCTGCGGCCGGCGTTGTCCGACACGATGACGCGAAGGTTCATCTTGAAGACACGGTCGGCATTGGTGGGATCGACCACCATCTTGGCAAAATAGAAGGGTCGCCAGACCATGTTGCGGCTGCGGTCGCGCTCTTCAAAGCTCAGGCCGCCATCGTCCGACACATAAAGCGCCGACCGGGCGTGCTCGATGAAGACATAGACACGCTTGGGGTTGGACGGTGCATGCACCACTTCCACCCGGCCCCACGGGCCTTTCGGCAGGCCCTTGGTGTTGGCGGAGTCAAGCTTCAGCCAGCGCGCACCACCACTGTCTGATGCCATCAGCGCGCTGCCCGACGGCGCGTCGGGGCCATCGCCGCCTGACCGGAAGCTCCAGCCCTTGCGGCGGAAATCCCACAAGCCCACGATCAGGCGTTCCGGGTTGGCCGGATCAAGACTGAGCGAAGCGCATCCGGTGGAGGCGTTCGGCGCCCTAAGCACATGCGCCCAGGTCTTGCCGCCGTCAGTCGTCTTGTAGACGCCGCGTTCGGCGCTGTCGCTCCACAGGGCGCCGGCAACGCAGGCATAAACGATGTCGCCATTGGTGGGGTGAACGACGATTTCGGCAATTCGCTCCGAGTTCGGCAGGCCCATGTGGGTCCAGTTGTCGCCGCCATCGGTCGACTTGTAGATGCCGTTGCCCACCGAGACGCTGTTGCGCGTCCAGCTCTCGCCGGTGCCCACCCAGACGGTGCGCTTGTTGGTGGGATCGAGCGCCACGGCGCCGATCGACTGCACCGGCTGCTTGTCGAACTTGGGCGTGAAGCTGGTGCCGCCATCTTCGGATTTCCAGACGCCGCCGGAGGCCGCGCCGACGAAGATGGTGAGCTTGCCATCTTCCTCCACGCGCGCCGCCAGGGCCGCGATCCGGCCGGACATGGCAGCCGAACCGATGTTGCGGATGCCGAGCCCGGAAATGCCGGCACTGGCGGGAGCAGCGGCGGTTTGCGCTGCGGCGGGAAGGGCGAGGGCAAGCGACAGCGCCGAGCCGGCCAGGAGTGCGATGCGGGTCATGTGCTGGTCTCCCCTCACTTGCCGGGCTGCGCGAACAGGCTGGCCGGCGCGTCCGGATTCGCGGATGCCTTGGCGATGATGATGCGCTGGCGCTGGCTGGCGCCTTGCGGGCCGGTTTCGACCGACATCGGGAACATCACGCCGCCCACCGCTTCATAATCGCCCAGCTCGGTCTCGCTCACCTGCACCGCACCGCGGATGCGGCGGGTTTCGGTCACCTTCACCTCCAGCATGCTGTCGGGATCGATCAGGTAGACGAACTCGTCGCCATCCTTCTGCGTCACCTTCAGCTTATGGCAATCGGTGCCGTCGAAATCCTCGCGACCAAGATAGGTGACGCTGCTGCCATCGCCCGCTGCCGCCTGCAGCACGCCGGCAATCGAGGCACCGTCGGCCAGACTGCGGGCCTCGTCGTCGCTCATCGTCTCGGCATCCTTGCGGCCTTCGAACGGGTTGATCCGCCAGCCGCCCCCCTTGCCGTCATAGGCCTGGACCAGGGCGAGCCCCTGCAGCGCGGCCTCGACACGGGCAGCGCCACCGCTGCGCACTTCGTTGTAGGTGAGCTCGAAGCCGCCGGGGAACACCAGCTTGCCTTCGAACCGCAGGCTCTTCAGCCCGGCCAGCGCGGCGGCACCGCCGCGGGCGGCGAGGTTCTTCTGGATGATGTCGTTGGCTGTGACCGGTTGTGCCACGGTCGGCGCGGCCAGCAGCAACGCGGCCAGCGCGGCGGATGCGATTCGCATGATCTCCCCCTTGCAGTATCCTTGATGCCGACATGGCTGCGCTGTCGAAGCTGTATTGTCAAGGTAACACTCTTGTAAGCTGCCGGAAAGCCGGGCAAGTCCAGCGCCATGGCCCATTATGACGTGCTGCGCTGGCTGGCTGCCCATGCCCCGGACGTGCCGGTGATTGCGCCCGGTGCCTCCACCGCCACCGTGGCCGAGGCAGCACAGGCGCTCGGTGTCGAGCCCGGGCGCATCGCCAAGACGCTGGCCATGCGGGTGAACGGGGAGGCCCTGCTGCTGGTCACGCGTGGCGATGCGCGGCTCGACAATGTGAAATGCAAGGCGGCGCTGGGTGGTCGGCCGCGCATGCTGGATGCCGAGGAAACGCTGGCGCTGACCGGGCATGCCGTGGGCGGGGTCTGCCCGTTCGGCCTCAGAACAGCGCTGCCGGTGTGGATCGACGTATCGCTTCGGGCCTATGCGAAAGTGTTTCCGGCTGGCGGATCGCGCGAGACGTCGGTCGAGATCGCGCCCGATCGCCTCGCGGCCCTGGTGGCGCGGGGCTGGGTGGATGCCTGCACCCTGCCTGCCGTGTAGGGCCGCACCAGCGCCGCCACATCAACGCGCGCCTTCAGCCGGGCGGCCAGCAGATACATGCCGGCAATCTTGCGCTGGATGAACAGGATGTCGGGCGGCGGCGCGGTGAAATGCTCGCGCGCCGCGATCAGGCTGGCCGACTGGTCCTTCAAGTTGCTGGCCAGGCCGCCGGCGCCGAAATCGAAGGGGCCCTCCATGCGCAAGGGCGCAAAGCCGTCCCGCGCCATGGCCAGGATCGTGTCGCGCATGGCTGGCGGCGCCTGGGACGGCAGGATGCCGATCGCCGCCATCGCTGCCAGAAGGCCCTCGTCATCACCGGAAAGGCCCGATCCCAGCAGGGCGCGATAGCCTTCGCGGATGCTGGCCGGCACCTCCCGCGCGGCACCAAAATCCAGCAGCACCAGCCGGCCGCTGTTCAGGTCATAGCGGTAATTGGCGAAGTTCGGGTCGGTCTGCATCACGCCCCAGTCGAACAGTTCGGCCATCAGGATGCGCAGCATCAGGGTCATCAGCCGATCGCGCTCGGCCTGGGGCAGGGCGCTGGCCTTGTCGATGGCAACGCCGCTGACATGGCCCATGGCGAGGATGGTGGGGCACGACAGGTCGGCCGCCAGCGGCGGCACCACAACGTCTGGCCAATCGGCGGCGAGGTCCCCGAAGCGGGCCAGCATGGCGGCCTCACGGGCGTAATCGGCCTCTTCCTTCAACTGGCGCTTGGCTTCGTCCAGCAGCGGCTCCAGCGCGAAGCTGGCCGGCAGCAGGCCTGAAAGCTTCACCAGCGTCGCCACGTTGTTCACATCGGCATCGATGCTGGCGGCAACGCCCGGATACTGCACCTTGATCGCCAGATCGCGGCCATCCAGCGCCACGGCGCGATGCACCTGGCCGATGGAGGCGGCAGCGATGGGGCGTTCATCAAAGCGCTGTAACTTTGTCCGCCAGTCCGGACCCCAGCCAGCGGTGAGCGACTGTTCCAGCTGCGTTGGCGGCATCGGATCGGCCTCGGCGCGCAGCCGGCCCATGATCTCCGCCAGTTCCGGCGGCAGCACGTCGCCGCCATCCATCGAGATCAGCTGGCCCATCTTCATGGCAGCACCGCGCAGCCGCGCCAGCTCATCCGCCAGCCGCCGGGCATTGGCCGGAGTGAGCAGCAGGCTGGGCAGATCGGGCTTCTGGCCCTTCAGCACCTCGCGGGCGCCGCCGCCCAGCACATTGCCGGCAATGCCGCCGGCCAGCCGGCCGAAGCCGGCCAGGCGGCCAAGGCGGGAGGAGGGAACGGCACGGGGGCGGGCGGGGAGCATGGTGATCCCTTGAACCGGTGCCGCCGCGGATGCCAGTGCGGGCGATTGCCGCTGGCCGCAAACGAAAAGGGCCACCCGGTCGGTGGCCCTTTCTCGAATGGTGACCCCTACGGGACTCGAACCCGTGTTTTCGCCGTGAAAGGGCGACGTCCTAGACCGCTAGACGAAGGGGCCATCAGCGGGAGGCCGCCTGTTATTGGCCTTGCGCGGCGGCGTCAACACAGATTTTTCGGGTTGTCCCCATCAATCGGCGAAGCCGGCATCATCCAGCTCGATCTCTACCGCGTTGCCGCCGGTCCACTCGTCGCGCTTCACCCGGCCGGCGATGTGGATCGGGCGGCTGCCGGCGCCCTGCAGCTGGGCGCCCATCGCGCTGTCGCCCTGCCGCCACGCCATGGCCTTGATGCGCCCGCCATCGGGGCCAGAGAGCTGGAGCCGCAGGTGATTCTCCCCGACGATGCGGGCATCCACCACCCGGAACGGCCCGGCCGCCACACGCGGTGCCGGCCAACCCTGGCCATAGGGGCCGCCGGCCTCCAGAACGTCCACCAGGCCAGCATTCAGGCCGCGCGGCGCCACGGCCGCATCGATGGCGAGCGACGTTTCCGCCGTCGCCGCCGCCACAGGCGCCGCCAGCCGCTCGTTCAGGAACCCATCGAGTGCGGCAATGCCATCGGCCGCCACAGTGAGACCGGCCGCCATGGCGTGGCCGCCGCCTGCCAGCAGCAGGCCATGATCCTTGGCAGCCAGCACGGCGGCGCCAAGGTCCACCCCGGTGATGGAGCGCCCCGATCCCTTGGCAAGGCCATCATCCTGCACCGCGATCACAATGGCTGGCCGCCCGAGCTTTTCCTTCAGCCGGCTGGCAACGATGCCGATCACGCCGGGGTGCCAGCCTTCGCCAGCCACCACGCAGCAGCCGGGCGCCATGATGGCCCCCGCAAGCGCCGCATCGGTGACTGCCTGTTCGATGGCGCGGCGTTCCTGGTTCAGCGCATCCAGTTGCGCGGCGATGGCGGCGGCTTCGGCGGGATCATGGGTGGTGAGCAGCCGCACGCCCAGATCAGCCTGGCCCACCCGCCCGCCGGCATTGACGCGCGGGCCCAGCGCAAAGCCCAGATCGCGGGCGATCGGTGCACGCGACAGCCGGGCGGCATCAGCCAGTGCGGCAAGGCCGATATTGGCGCGCCCGCGCATCACCTTCAGCCCCTGGGTGACAAAGGCGCGATTGAGGCCGCGCAAGGCCGCCACGTCGGCCACCGTGCCCAATGCCACCAGATCGAGCAGTTCGAGGAGGTTGGGCTCGTCACGGTGCGCAAACCAGCCGCGCGCCCTGAGCAGCCGGTTGAGCGCCACCGCCAGCAGGAAGGCCACGCCCACCGCGGCGAGATGACCGTGCGCTGCCGCTTCGGGAGCTTCGTCGAGCCGGTTGGGGTTCACCAGCGCCAGCGCCGGGGGCAGGGTGGTGCCGGCCTTGTGGTGATCGACAACGATCACGTCCAGGCCTGCCGCCTGCGCGGCCGCCAGCGCCTCGAAGCCTTGCGTGCCGCAATCGACTGTCACCACCAGATCGGCACCGGCCTGCTTCAGCGCCACCAGCGCACCCGCCGACGGGCCATAGCCTTCGAGCAGGCGATCCGGGATATAATGGCCAACCTTGCCGCCAAGCTGGCGCAGATAGCGGATCAGCACTGCTGCCGAGGTGGCGCCATCCACATCATAATCGCCGTAGATCACGATGGCTTCGTCGCGTTGCAAGGCATCGGCCAGCCGTTCGGCGGCGCGTTCCATGTCGGCAAAAATGGCCGGATCGGGCAGCCAGTCGCGCAGGGTCGGGGATTTCAGCCGGGCAAAATCGGCATCATCGCCACCCCGGCTGCGGAACAGTTGACGCAGCAGCGCGTCGCCGTCGCTGCGGCCATCGAGACCATCGCCCGGCACCAGGCCGCCGCGCCAGGCCCAGCGCTGGCCAGTCAGCGACTGGGCGATACCAAGAACGGGGCGGGGCTGGTCCATGCGCCGCTTATGCGGGCGGGCATGCGGCCCGGCAAGCTCAACGATGGCGGTGGGCGCGGTGTTCGCCGCTCACCCGGCGGATGGTGCCGGAACTGGCGCGCATCACCACGCTTTCGGTGGTGATCACGCCATCCTTGCGGCGCTTGACGCCCTTGAGCATCGAGCCGTCGGTCACCCCCGTTGCGGCAAAGATGCAATCGCCCTTGGCCATGTCGGTGAGGCTGTAGATGCGGTCGAGATCCTCGATGCCCCAGCGCCGGGCGCGGGCCCGCTCGTCCTCGTTGCGGAACAGCAGCTTGCCCTGCATCTGGCCGCCCACGCAGCGCAGCGCGGCCGCAGCCAGCACGCCTTCAGGCGCACCGCCCGACCCCATGTAGAGATCGATGCCGGTATCGGGGTTGGTGGTGGCGATCACGCCGGCGACATCGCCATCGGGGATCAGCATGATGCCGCAGCCCAGCGCGCGCAGTTCGGCGATCAGCGCCTCGTGGCGCGGCCGATCCAGCACGCAGACGATGATCTCGTCCGGCTCAACGCCCTTGGCCGCCGCCACGGCGCGGACATTGTCAGACGCGCTCTTCTTCAGATCGATGATGCCGTCGGGATAGCCGGGGCCAACGGCGATCTTGTCCATGTAGACATCCGGCGCGTTGAGCAGGCCGCCCTCTTCGGCGATGGCCAGCACGGCGAGTGCATTGGGCCCGGCCTTTGCGGTGATGGTGGTCCCTTCCAGCGGGTCGAGCGCGATATCGATGCGCGGGCCGCTGCCAGCAGCTTTCCCCACCTTCTCGCCGATGAACAGCATCGGTGCTTCGTCACGCTCGCCTTCGCCGATCACCACCGTGCCATCGAAATCGAGCTGGTTCAGCGCCTCGCGCATGGCTTCCACGGCAGCAGCGTCGGCGGCCTTTTCGTTGCCGCGCCCGATCAGGCGGGAGGCGGCAACCGCGGCATTTTCCGTGACGCGCACCATTTCAAGCACGAGCACGCGATCAAGCACATGACTGGCAGCCGGCATCTGTTTCCCACCCGTTGGACGAATCGTTGCAGGCGCCGCTTTACGCCGCGAACGTTCAGAAATCGAGAATGTGCATCATCACAGGCGGCCCGACCACGGCGGGCGAGGCGGCCATCACGGCGAGGCTGGCGAGCAGATCGGCCTCGCGCGCCTCGTGGGTGACCATCACCACCATGGCATCGCCATCGGCCGAGGTGCCGCGCTGCACCAGGCTCTCGATCGACACGCCGGCATCGCGCAGCGCCGCCGTCAGTTCGGCGAGCACACCGGCGCGATCGGCGACGTTCAGGCGCAGATAATAGCGCCCGCGCCGATCGCCGCCAGCGGCGCGGGGCAGGGCGGCGAGATCCGCCACCGGCATCACGAACGGCGGGCGCACATCGCCGCGCGCGATATCGATCAGATCGGCAACCACGGCGCTGGCGGTAGGGCCTTCGCCGGCACCGCGGCCCTGGAAGAACAGCCGGCCGACGAAATCGCCCTCCACGACGACAGCATTGAGGCTGCCCATGGTGGTGGCCACCGGATGATCCAATGGCACCAGCGCCGGGTGCACGCGCTGGAACAGGGCGCCATCCTGCACTTCAGCAAGGCCCACCAGCTTGATGCGGAAGCCCAGCGCAGCGGCCTGGGCGATATCGGCGCTGGCCACGCTGCGGATGCCGTGCGTCGCCACGCCGGCAAAATCGATGCGGGCGCCAAAGGCCAGCGCGGCGAGGATGGAGAGCTTGTGGGCGGTGTCGATCCCGTCGATGTCGAAGCTGGGATCCGCCTCGGCAAAGCCCAGCGCCTGCGCGTCGGCCAGCACGGCGGCGAAATCCAGCCCCTCGGCCTCCATGCGCGACAGGATATAATTGCAGGTGCCGTTCATCAGGCCATAGACGCGGGTGATGCGGTTCGCCGCCGCGCCTTCGGAAATGCCCTTGATCACCGGGACGCCGCCTGCCACCGCCGCTTCGAACTTCAGCGGCAGGCCGGCGCGTTCGGCGGCGTCGGCCAGCTCGAGGCCATGGTGGGCCAGCATCGCCTTGTTGGCCGTCACGAACGGCTTGCCGGCACCGAGCGTGCGCCTTGCCAGCGTGAGCGCCGGGCCATCGCTGCCGCCGATCAGCTCCACCACCACATCGACATCATCGCGGGTGGCGAGTTCAGCAGCATCATCCACCCAGGCAATGCCTTCGAGGCTGATGCCGCGATCCCGGCCACGATCGCGGGCGCTCACCGCCGTCACCAGGATCGGCTGCCCGGCGCGCTTGGCCACCAGTTCCGCGTTCTGTGCCAGTATCTTGACGACCCCGGCGCCCACATTGCCGAGGCCGGCAATCCCGATCCGCAAGCTCATGCCTCAGCCCGCTTTCACCGAGGGCGTGTTGACCCCCATCGATTGCAGATACTTGCGGATGTTGCGCGCTGCCTGGCGCAGGCGCTGCTCGTTTTCGACCAGCGCGATGCGCACATAGCCTTCGCCATCCTCGCCATAGCCGACGCCCGGTGCCACGGCGACACCGGCCTCGGTGAGCAATTGCTTGGAGAATTCGAGGCTGCCCAGATGCGCCAGTGCCGGCGGCAATGGCGCCCAGGCAAACATCGAGGCACGCGGCGGCGGGATCTCCCAGCCGGCGCGGCCGAAGCTTTCCACCAGCACGTCGCGGCGGCGGTGATAAAGCTCGCGGTTCTGCTGCACGATATCCTGCGGGCCATTCAGCGCCGCCACGGCCGCGGCCTGGATCGGCGTGAAGGCGCCATAATCGAGATAGGATTTCACCCGGGTCAGCG
>ERZ1066121.393-NODE-393-length-40339-cov-214.840483_pt1 | contig 40339 bp, 36 predicted proteins | sample MGYA00382768_ERZ1066121 | MGnify/ENA primary metagenome ERZ1066121 (study PRJEB33369, sample SAMEA5778351) | biofilm metagenome | biome: Industrial cooling water; feature: Water cooling tower basin; material: Biofilm | place: United Arab Emirates | collected...
GCCACATCCAGTTGTCGATCTCGCCGCCGTAGTTGCCGATCGACGACGGCGGCGCGTAGGCGAGGCGCACGTCCCTGATCTCCATCTGCCGGAACAGACGGAAGGTCTGGCCGCCGAAGAACGAGTACAGCGTGCAGCGGTAGCCGGCCTCGCTTTCGCAGGCGGCGATCAGCGCCTTCTGCTTGGCCTCCAGCGCGTTCTGGCGCGCGAGGCCGTCGGTGGCCGAAGCAATCGCACCGCGCATGTCGGCGGTGACGTCGGTGATCTGGTCCATCACGAACACGCGCGCATTCGGGCCGGCCGAGACCTCGTCGGCCGGCGTCGCGGCATTGAAGCCGGTCGCCATCAGGTTCTTCTCGGGCGTCGAGTTCAGCTGGATGGCGCCGTAGGCGCAGTGGTGATTCGTGGCCACGAGGCCGTTCGGCGACACGAAGCTGGCGGTGCAGCCGCCGAGTGCGACGACGGCGCCCATCGGGTCGCCGGTCAGGTTGGCGAGCTGCTCGGGCGACAGCTCGAGGCCGGCCTCTTTCAGCGGCCCGGCGATCTCGGGCAGCTGCTGCGGCACCCACATGCCCTCGCGGGCGGTGGCAACGGAGGCGAAAAGCGTGGCCGCGACGGCGGCGGCAAGCGGAAGTCGACGCATGGAGGGGTTTCCCGGTTCGGACAATGGGCGCAGCGGAATGCTTGCGAACGAAACCGCCCGAGTCTAGCCGCGGCCTTGCCCCCTCCCCCCTGCCGGAAGTCGGGGGCGTCGAATTGACCGTGTTTGGCGATCGTGTGCTTCCGCGCGCGATGCGGGGCCTCTACTGTGTCCGCTCGAGCACAGGGAGCATCGCGATGCGGATCGGGGGCGCCAGCGTGGCAACCGGCCTGTGGCTGGCGCTTGGCCTGTCGGCCGGCGTTGGCGCGCAGACGGCCCCAAGCGAGGCCCTCACCGCGGCGCTGCCGCAGGTCTGCGCTGGCGCACAACGCGAGCTCGCGCTGCGTTGCGCCGCGCTGTCGCCCGCCGGTGCGAGCGCGTTCTCGCTCGCGGCCGCCGCGCAGCGGCTCGAAGAGCTCCCCGGCCACGCCCGCGTCGGCGACCTGCAGGGTGACGATGCCCGCACGCCGGCGGCATCGCCGCAGTCGGCGTGGCAGCTCTGGGCGTCGGCGCTGCACGGTTCGCTCGATCGCCGCGAAGGCCGCATCGAAGCCGGCTTCGACGCGGCACGCGATGGTTTTGCCGTTGGCGCCGGCTGGCAGCCGTCGGCGGCCTGGGTCGTCGACGGCGGCTGGCAGTGGGCGCGGGAAGACCTCGATTACCGCGCGTCGGACGGGCGGCTGCGCGCGCGGCTCGACGGCCCCGTGGTCGCCGTCGCGTGGATGCCCTCGGACGCATGGCGGCTGGAAGCGCACGCCGATCGCAGCGCGGGTCGCTTCGAGAGTCGGCGCCGCGTCCGCTACACCCTGCCCGGCGGCGAGGCCATCGACAGCGACGCGCACGCGCGAACCCGGACCGAACGGCGCGGTGCCGGCCTCGCGCTGCGCCGCAGTGACGCATTCGGATCGGTCTCGCTGGATTCCGGGTTCGGCATCGACGACTCACGAACGCGCATCGGGGCCTACCTCGAAAGCGGCGGTGCCGGCTGGGCGCTGGCGGTGCCGTCGCGGGAGCGGCGCTCGCGTCGCGCGCAGCTCGACGTCGCCATCTCGACCGCGCTGTCGCGCGACACCGGCGTGTGGCTGCCCAGCGCACGCCTCGTCGCGGTGCGCGAGTTCGATGACGCGTCGCGCACGCTCACCGTCCGCTTCGTCGACGATGGCGGTGAAACGCCGGTGCGCTTCGCCACCGAAGAGCCGGACGACCATTGGCTGGATGCGGCGCTCGGCCTTGTGTGGGTGCGGCCGGGCGGCGCGGCGTTCTTCGTCGAGGCGCGACAGCGCATCGGCCACCGGTTCCTGCGCGAGCGCCAAGTGGCGCTCGGCCTGCGGCTCGAACGCTAGGGCGGGCGCATGGACACCGGTCAGATCCTCGTCTTCCTCAGCCTGACGCAGGCGGCGATCGCGCTGTCGATGGCCGCGGTCGCGGTGCAGGTGGGCGGCAACCGGCTGCGGATGTCGCGCCGCATCCTCGCCACCAGCTTTGCCGCGCTCGGCGCGTTCCACGCGCTGGCGATGCTGTCGTTCTGGCTGTCGGGCCTCGGGCCGCAGTGGGTCATGACGCGCACGCTGGTCAGCGCGGCGTCGCAGGCCGGCTCGATCGTCCATCTCGTGTTCCTCGGCCTCGCGCTGTACCTGACCGTGCTTCGGCGCGGCGTGCGGCGCGGCACCTTCCGCGTCACCTTCCTCGTCGCCATCGCCGTGGGGCTGCTGATCGCGTGGCCGGGCGCTTTCGATCCGGATGGCGCGGAGCTGCGCACGCAGCTGCGCATCGGCCTGCGATCGCTGGTGGCGACGCTCGCCTATGCCGGCCTCGCGCTGATGATGGCGCGGCATCGTCCGGTCGACGGCCGAACGCTCGGCCAGTGGCTGGTGGTGGGTTCGCTGGTGCTGCTGTCGGCCAGCGGCGGCGTCAACGCGCTGGTGGCGCTGGTGCGCGACTGGCAGGCCTGGGGTGCCGAAGTCACCGTCTGGCTGCAGCTGTTCGGCCTCGTCGGGCTGATGGCCTTGGCCATCGCGATGCTGGTGTGGGTGCAGGAGCGCACGCAGGCGGTGGTCGAGGCGAAGACCCTCAGCGCCGAGCGCATGGCGCATTTCGACGAGGACACCGGCCTGCCGAACCGCCACGGCTTCCTGCGTCGCATCGACCAGGGCGCGCCGCCCGGCGCGCCGCTGACGCTGATGACGCTGCGCCTGCAGCGCTACTCGATGCTCGAACGCACGCTGGGGCCCGCTTGGGCGCGCGAGGCGCTGCAGCGGCTCGGCGAATCGCTGGTGGCGGCGCGCAGCTACCACTTCCTCGCAATGGGCCGCATCGACAGCGACCGCCTCGCGATCGCGCTGGCGGCGGACGGCTCGCTGGCCGATGCCGACGTGCTGGCCCGCCGCCGCGAGGTGGAGGCCGTCGCGCACGGCCTCGGCCATCCGGTCGGCGTCAGCTTCGGCTACGCGGTGCGGCAGCAGCGCGAGAGCATCGAGACCCTGCTCGCCTCGGCCTGCCTCGCGCAGGAAAAAGCCGAAGCGGCGGGCATGCACATGCTGCGCTTCGAGCCCGAGCAGGCGCGCTCCGACGCCGACGAGGTCGAAATCGTCGGTGCGCTGTACCGCGCCATCGGCGAGGACCAGCTCTTCCTCGAGTACCAGGGCATCTACGACGTGGCCAGCGGCGAGCTGGACGGTGTCGAGGCGCTGCTGCGCTGGCGCCACCCGACGGAAGGCGTGATTCCGCCGGGCCGTTTCCTGCCCGCCGCCGAGCGCGGCGGCCTGATGGCCGACATCGACCTGTGGGTGCTCGACCGCGTCTGCCGGCAGCTGCGCGAACGCCGCGACGAAGGGCATCCGGAGCTGCCGGTGGCGATGAACCTCTCCGCCGCTTCGGTGCTCGATGCCGGCCTGCCCACGGCCGTGGAAGCGCAGCTGCGGCGCCACCAGCTGTCGCCGGGCCTGCTCGAACTCGAGATCACCGAATCGGCCGCCATGCACGACCTCGGCCGAGCGCGCGACATCGTCGATGCGCTGCGTGCGCTTGGCGTCCGCGTCGCGCTTGACGACCTCGGCACGGGCTACTCCTCGCTGTCGCACCTGCGCGACCTGCGCGCCGACCGGCTGAAGATCGACCGCAGCTTCATCGCCGACGGCGACCGCTTCGGCAACGCCATCGCCGCCGCGATCGGCGTGCTCGGGCACTCGCTGGGCCTCGAAGTCGTCGCGGAAGGCGTCGAAACGCCGTCGCAACTGGCGTTCTGCCGCGAGCAGGGCTTCGCCAAGGTGCAGGGCTGGCTGTTCCATCGCCCCAGCGCCGCCTGGCCGGACGGTCAACGCGACGTCGTCACGGCGCCGGGCCGCGCCGGAACCGGCCCGAACCCGCCGGTATAATCGGCGCCCTTCGGGCCGACGGCCCCGGGAGCGCGCGATGGGCATGATGATGAAGGCGCTGGTGAAGCGCCACGCCGAGAAGGGCATCTGGATGGAAGAGGTGCCGGTCCCGCAGATCGGCCCCAACGAGGTGCTGATCAAGCTCGAGAAGACCGCGATCTGCGGCACCGACCTGCACATCTACAAGTGGGACGAGTGGAGCCAGCGCACGATCACGCCGGGCCTCGTCATCGGCCACGAGTTCGTCGGCCGCATCGTCGAGCTGGGCGCCGGCGTCACCGGCTACACCGTCGGCCACCGCGTCTCGGCCGAAGGCCACATCGTCTGCGGCGTCTGCCGCAACTGCCGCGCCGGCAAGCAGCACCTGTGCCCGCACACGGTCGGCATCGGCGTGAACCGCGCCGGCGCCTTCGCCGAATACATCGCCATGCCGGCCGCCAACCTGTGGCCGATCCCGGACCAGATCCCGTCCGAACTCGCGGCGTTCTTCGACCCCTACGGCAACGCCGCGCACTGCGCGCTGGAGTTCGACGTCATCGGCGAGGACGTGCTGATCACCGGCGCCGGCCCCATCGGCATCATCGCCGCCGGCATCTGCAAGCACATCGGCGCGCGCAACGTGGTCGTCACCGACGTCAACGACTTCCGCCTCAAGCTGGCCGCCGACATGGGCGCCACGCGCGTCGTCAACGTCTCGAAGCAGTCGGTGAAGGACGTGATGGCCGACCTGCACATGGAAGGCTTCGACGTGGGCCTGGAGATGAGCGGCAACCCGCGCGCCTTCAACGACATGCTCGACTGCATGTACCACGGCGGCAAGATCGCGCTGCTCGGCATCCTGCCCAAGGGCACCGGCGTCGATTGGGACAAGATCATCTTCAAGGGCCTCACCGTGCAGGGCATCTACGGCCGCCGTATGTACGAGACCTGGTACAAGATGACGCAGATGGTGCTCACCGGCTTCCCGCTGCAGAAGGTGCTCACGCACCAGATCCACATCAACGATTTCCAGAAGGGCTTCGATCTGATGGACGCCGGCAGCTGCGGCAAGGTCGTCTGCAGCTGGAACTGAGGCGTCGTCGGCGGCGGAGGCCGTCGATGCGCCACCCGCCGAATCCCCGCGAGGGCCTGCGCCCATGCCCGCCTCCACCGTCCGCATCACGGTCGACCCCGATCTCGACGGCGAACGCGCCATCGCGATCCGCGAAATGCTGCGCGACTACAACGCACGCTTCATCGGCCGCCCGTCGTGGGTGCCGGTGGTGCTCACCGCGCTCGACAGCGACGACGAGCTTGTCGGCGGGCTGGTGGGTGAATACGGCCTCGGCTGGCTGCACGTGACGATGCTGGCCGTGGCGCCGGAGCGCCGCCGCACCGGCATCGGCGCGCAGCTGCTCGAGATGGCCGAGCAGTGGGCGCGCTCGCGCGGCGCGCTCGGCGTCAACCTCGACACCATCGAGTTCCAGGCGCTGGCGTTCTACGAGCGCCTCGGTTATCGCAAGTTCGGGGAGCAGGCGGACAATCCGCCGGGCTACGTCCGCTACTACCTCGAAAAACGCCTCGACTGATGCTTCGTCCCGCTGTCCTGACGCTTGGCCTGGCCTGCGTGCCGGTCCAAGCCGCCGTCATCACGCCACTCTCGTCGATGGCCATCAACGCCCCGTCGACCGCCGCCGAAACCGCTGTCGAACGCGCGTCCGGCTGCCCGGCCGAGGGCGTCGTCGCCAGCCATCTCGCGCCGCCCGCCCTGCTCGGCGCGGAGGACTTCAGCGCCGCGCCCTGCGCCGCGATCGTCGGCGGCATGGCGCAGTTCGTGCTGATGCCGCGCGGTGCCGGCGCGCAGGACGTCGAACCGGCCGCGCTGCGCGTCGAAAGCCTCGACCTGCTCGAAATCCGCGTCATGGAAATGGAGGCGGTGCGGCGGCTGCGCGAGAAGGGGGCGGCGGGTACGGCCGGGCGTGCCGCCGCTGCCTCACTGATGCAGACCGGCGAGGCCTTGGCCGGCGTGGTCACCCGCCCCGTGGAGAGCGTGGTCGGACTGCCCGCCGGCGTGCTGCGCGTCTTTGGCCGGCGCGCGGGCCGCTACGGCCGCCAGGCCGTCGACGTCGGCGAACAGGCCTACGAGGCCTTCGCCGATGAGGCGCTGTTCGACGCCAGCCTGCGCCCGCGCGAGGCCGAACCGCTGCCGCCAGAGCCCGAGCCATGGTGGCGGAAGGGCGGCGGTGCCGCGATGCAGCTGGGCAAGCGCTGGCTCGGCTACAACGCCGCGCGCCGCGAGCTCGGCCGTGAGCTGGGCATCGACCCGTACTCGACGAACCCGTGGCTCAGCGCGGAAATGGACCGACTCGCGTGGTCCGCGCTGGTGGGGCGCCGCGGCGTCGGCTTCGGGCTCGGGCAGATCGGCGGCGCGGCCGGCACGGTGCTCGGCGAGACGACGCGCGTGCATCGGATGGTCTGGGAGAAACCGCCAGAGGAAGTGGAGGCGTGGAACGTCGCGCGCCTGGCACCGCTGGCCTGCCGGGCCGACGTGCAGGAGGCGTTCTTCGACAATTCGCGCTACAGCCCGACGCTGCAGACGCAGGCCGTCGATGCCCTGCTCGAGCTGGCGCCGCAGGGCGGTTGCGAAACCTTCCTCGGGCTGGCGGCCAGCGTCGAGCGCGAAGCCGAAGCGCGTTTCGTCGTCGACGCGCTGCATCTGCTGGTGGCCGCGCGGCCGCGCTTCCCGACGCGTTTCGAGATCTTCGGCGAAGCCCTGGTGCTGCGCGACGGCGACGATCGGCTGTGGCTCGCGCTGCCGGTCGACCTGCTGCTGTGGACGCCGGAAACCGCGGAGTTCTTCGCCGATCCGGCGCTGCGCCGCGTTGCCGACAAGCGCCTGCTGCTCTCGCGCGACGCCAGCCCGCGGGCGCGCTCGGCGCTGCTCGGCGACGGTTGGGCGTTGATCGAACAGGCGATCGGACCGGCGCGCGAGTTCAGCCTGCGCCCCGCGCGCCTCGATGCCGGCGACTGAACCCCGGCGACGCGCTCAGCCGACGTCGGCCTCGGGCGGCTCGGCCGCGTCGTCGTTGGCGCTGCGCACCAGCCGGTAGCCGTGCTGGTAAATGCCTTCGAGGCGCCATTCGCTGTCGCCCTGCAGGCCAAGGCGCTTGCGCAGGCGGCTGACGTAGGTGTCGATACTGCGCGTCGCCACGTTCGGGCCGACGCGCCACACCTGCGAGAGCAGCGTCTCGCGCGAGACGACCTTGCCGCGACGCTGGAACAGGAACACCAGCAGGTCGAACTCGCGGTCGGTCAGCTCGATCTGCTCACCGTGCAGCGTCAGTCGACGCCGCTCGAGGTCGAAGCCGAAGGGTTCGACGTCCTCGATGATGTGCGCGTTGCTCAGCGGCGCCGAGCGCCGCATCGCCGAATTGATGCGCGCCACCAGTTCGGCGGCGCGCGCCGGCTTGACGATGTAATCGTCGGCGCCCGCCTGCAGGCCGGTGACGATGTCGGTTTCGAGGTCGTTGCCGGTCAGGAAGATCACCGGCAGCGTCGCGTTGGTCTGGCGCAGCTCGCGCAGCAGCTCGAGGCCCGAGACGCCCGGCAGGTTCCAGTCGAGCAGGAGAAGGTCGATCGATTCCGGGCCCATGCGCCGGCGGAAGTCGAGTTCGGTGCCGTAGTGGAGGCAGTCCATGCCCGAATTCTCGATCATCGTCGCGATGATCTTGGCCTGGGTGGGATCGTCCTCGACGAGTCCGATTTGCAAGGTGCGCGACATGGTCCCCTGGATGACCGGAACGGGAGGTCCGGTACCGCAACATGTTTTACAAGTGTGAACCCTGTCAAGCCACGAGCGCCAGAGGCGGGCGGCCGGCCCCGGTCATAATGCGGCCCCGCCCCGTACGCCGACCCGCCATGGCCCCGACCCCTCACGCCGCCTCCGCCCTCACCCGCTTCACCGCCGAGCTGGCCGAGATCCGCGCCGCCGGCCTGTTCAAGGCCGAACGCGTGATCACCAGCCCGCAGTCGGCCGAGATCCGACTGCAGGATGGCCGCACGGTGCTGAACTTCTGCGCCAACAACTACCTCGGCCTCGCCGACCATCCGGACGTGATCGCCAGCGCCAAGGCCGCGCTCGACAGCCACGGCTTCGGCATGGCCTCGGTGCGCTTCATCTGCGGCACGCAGGACCTGCACAAGCAGCTCGAGGCGCAGATCGCGGCCTTCTTCGGCACCGAGGACACCATCCTCTACGCTGCCTGCTTCGACGCCAACGGCGGTCTGTTCGAGCCCCTGCTGGGCGAGCCCGACGCGGTCATCTCCGACAGCCTCAACCACGCCTCGATCATCGACGGCGTGCGCCTGTGCAAGGCCAAGCGCTACCGCTACGCCAACGGCGACATGGCCGACCTCGAAGCGCAGCTCAAGCAGGCGCGCGCCGACGGCGTGCGCGACATCCTGATCACCACCGACGGCGTGTTCTCGATGGACGGGCTCATCGCGCCGCTCGATGACATCACCGCGCTCGCCGCGAAGTACGGCGCGATGGTGCACATCGACGAATGCCACGCCACCGGATTCCTCGGGCGAACCGGCCGCGGCAGCGCCGAGGTGAAGGGCGTGATGGACAGGATCGACATCTTCACCGGCACGCTGGGCAAAGCCATGGGCGGCGCGCTGGGCGGCTTCACCACGGGCCGCAAGGACGTTATTGAACTCCTGCGCCAGCGTTCGCGGCCCTACCTGTTCAGCAATTCGCTGCCGCCGCACGTCGTGGCGGCCGGCATCACCGCCTTCGACATGCTCAGCAAAGCCGACGAGCTGCGCGAGCGCCTCGCTGCGAATACGGCCTACTTCCGCCAGCAGATGGGCGCGCTCGGCTTCGACCTCAAGCCCGGCGTGCACCCGATCTGCCCAGTGATGCTCTACGACGCGCCGCTGGCGCAGAAGTTCGCCGAGCGCCTGCTCGATGAAGGCATCTACTCGATCGGGTTCTTCTTCCCCGTGGTGCCGAAGGGCCAAGCGCGCATCCGCACGCAGATGAGTGCGGCGCACACCCGCGAGCACCTCGATCGCGCGATCGCGGCCTTCGCGAAAGTCGGCCGCGAGCTCGGCGTGATCCAGGCCTGATCGAAGCAAGCGGCGCCGGCCGACGCGCATGCGCGCCAAACTGAAGGCGCTGTTCCGCCTCGCCGTCGCCACCGACGCCGAGGCCACGCAGGCCCCGGACGGCACGTGGACCACCCGCTGCCTGCACTGCCGCACGCGGCTACAGGTGGCCGGTGACGGCGAAGCGCTGGGCGGCAGCTCGCTGGAGCACGTGGTGCCGCAGGCGTGGTTCGGGCAGCGTGCCGCCGCCGCGCTGACAGCGCAGGTCGGCGGAGACCGCGACGACGCGCGCAACCTCGCGGTGGCCTGCCGCACCTGCAACCAGGACAAGGGCAAAGGGCCGGACGCGCGCGGTCCGACGGACGCACGCGCTTACGAGGTCGTTGAAATGCTGCTGGCGAAGCGCCTCGCGCGGTGGCGCGCACCGACGCATTGACCGCGCTGGCGCGCGCCGGCCGTCTAATCGCGCAGCGCCGCGACTTCCTCGGACGTGAGGTGACGCCACGCGCCCTTCGGCAGCTCGCCCAGCGCCAGGGGCCCGATGGCCACGCGCAGCAGCCGCAGCACCGGGAATCCGGCGGCTTTCGTCAGCCGCCGGATCTGGCGGTTTTTCCCTTCGCCGAGGGTGATTTCCAGCCACGCGGTCTTGCCGCCGCTGCGCAGCAACGTCACCGTTTTCGCGGCCAGCCGCTCGCCGCCCTCGTCGAGCCCGTCGACCATCGCCGCAAGCGCGTCGTCACCGGGCACGCCCTCGACCTGCACGCGGTAGGTCTTGTCCGGCCCGGTGTCGGGATCCGTGATGTGCGCGGCCCACGCCGGATCGTTGGTGAACAGCAGCAGGCCCTCGCTGGCCTGGTCGAGCCGCCCCACCGGTGCGATCCACGGCAGGCCGGCACCGTCGAAGCAGCGGTACACCGTGTCGCGGCCTTTCTCGTCGGCCGCGGTCGTGACGAGTCCGCGCGGCTTGTTCAGCGCCACGTAGAGGCGCGCCTCCGCGCCGAGCGGGCGCCCGTCCACGCGGACCTCATCGACGCCGGCACGAACCGGATGCTCGGGGTCGCGCACCACCCGCCCGGCGACGCTGACGCGGCCCTCGCGCACCCACGCGGCCGCCTGCGTGCGCGAGGCGAGCCCCGCTTTCGAGAGCACGCGGGCGACGCCGTGGCGCGGCGGCAGGCCGATGGGTCGTGAAGGCATGCCGTGATGATCCGCAATCGCCCCGGACTTGGCTACGCTTCGGTCTTCGATCGAAGGAGGAGCCCCCGATGTCCGAGCACACCGCCGCGCTGAGCTGGTCGCGCCAAGGGCGCGACTTCACCTACGAAACCTATTCGCGCGACCACGTGCTCACCTTCGAGAACGGGCAGAAAAGCCTCGCCTCGTCGGCGCCCGGCTTCGTCGGCAACCCGGAAGCGCTGAACCCGGAAACGCTGCTGGTCGGCTCGCTGTCCTCCTGCCATATGCTCACTTTCCTCGCGGTGTGCGCGAAGCGCGGCTACGTGGTGGAGCAGTACGACGATGCGGCCTCCGGCCTGCTCGAGAAGAACGCCGACGGCAAGATGGCGATCACCCGCATTACCCTGCGGCCGAAGGCGACGTTCTCCGGCGAGAAGCAGCCGAACGCCGAGGAGCTCGCGAAACTGCACGACCGCGCCCATGCCAACTGCTTCATCGGCAGCTCGATCCGCGCCGAGGTGACGGTCGAGCCGGTGTGAACCACCCCGCGACACGCGCCTTGATGCCGCTCCGGTTCACCGACCTCTCACTGCCCGCCCGCCTAACCTCTTCGCATGTCTGAGACCTCCCGCCGCGCCGCCCCCGACGGCGATTCCGCAATGCCCGTGCCGCTCTGGCGCCGCTCGCTGGTCGCCGTCGTCCGCTGGTTCGACACCTCGGCGGCCGACGCCGTCCCCGCCGAAGACGCACACCGCATCGACTGGCTGCGCGTTGTCCCGTTCATCGGCCTGCACCTCGCCTGCCTCGGCGTGATCTGGGTCGGCGTGTCGTGGTTCGCCGTCGCCGTGGCCGTGGCGCTGTACGCCGTCCGCATGTTCGCCATCACCGGCTTCTACCACCGCTACTTCTCGCACAAGGCCTTTCGCACCTCTCGGCCGGTGCAGTTCCTGTTCGGCGTGGTCGGTGCGAGCAGCGTGCAGCGCGGCCCGCTGTGGTGGGCGGCGCATCATCGCCAGCACCATCGCGCCAGCGACACCGAGGCCGACCCGCATTCGCCGAAGCTCAAGGGCTTCTGGTACAGCCACATGGGCTGGTTCCTGACCCGCGGCGCGTTCCACACCGACCTCGACGCGGTGAAAGACTTGGCGAAGTTTCCCGAACTGCGCCTGCTCGACCGCTTCGACATCCTCGTGCCGGTGGCGCTCGCCGTCGGCCTGTTCGCACTGGGCACGTGGCTCGAAAGCGCCGCGCCGTCGCTCGAAACCAGCGGCCCGCAGCTGCTGATCTGGGGCTTCTTCATCTCGACCATCGTGCTGTTCCACGTCACGGTGACGATCAACTCCTTTGCGCACCGGTTCGGTCGTCGTCGCTTCGCGACCCGCGATGATTCGCGCAACAACTGGTTCCTCGCCCTGCTCACCTTCGGCGAGGGCTGGCACAACAACCACCACCAGTACCCGGGCGCCGCGCGGGCCGGCTTCCGCTGGTGGGAGTACGACGTCACCTACTACACGCTGAAAACCATGAGCGCGCTGCGCCTGGTCTGGGACCTCAAGCCCGTGCCGGAAACCTTCCGCAAGCCGACCGCGGAGGCGGCGTGAGGGTCGCCGTCGTCGGCAGCGGCATCGCCGGCCTCTCCGCTGCGTGGTTGCTCTCCCGCCAGCACGAGGTCGTGCTGTTCGAATCGGAAGCGCGGCTGGGCGGCCACACGCACACGCACGACGTCGAGCAGGCCGGAAAGCGCTACCGCGTCGATACCGGCTTCATCGTCCACAACGCGCACAACTACCCGCTGCTCACGCGGATGTTCGACGAGCTCGGCGTGGCCTCGCAGGACACGACGATGAGCTTCGGCGCGCAGGTCGAAGCCACCGGGCTCGAGTACAACGCCACCAACCTCGACGCGCTGTTCTGCCAGCGCCGCAACCTGCTGTCCCCGTCCTTCATCCGGATGGTGCGCGAGATCCTTCGCTTCTACCGCGAGGCTGGCGCGCTGCTGCGCGATCCGGGCCCCGGCCCGTCGCTGGGCGAGTATCTCGAGGCGAACCGCTACTCGGCGCTGTTCCGCGACGCGCATCTGATCCCGATGGCCTCGGCGCTGTGGTCCTCGCCGTCGGCGACGATCCTCGACTTCCCGGCGAAGTACCTCGTGCGCTTCATGGACCACCACCGCATGCTGCAGGTCGACGACCGGCCGCAGTGGCGCGTGGTCGAGGGCGGCTCGTCGAGCTACATCGACGCGCTGAAAGCGCGCTGGAGCGTCGAGGTTCGCCTCGCCTGCCCGGTGCAGCGCGTGCAGCGCGACGAGGCCGGCGTGACGGTGAAGCACATCGCCGGCGAAGACCGCTTCGACGCGATCGTGATCGCCACGCACAGCGACCAGGCCCTGGCCCTGCTCGGCGATGCCGACGCGCTCGAGCGCGAGGTGCTGGGTGCCATGCCCTACCAACGCAACGAGGTCGTGCTGCACACCGACCGCCGCATCCTGCCCACCCGCCGCAAGGCCTGGGCGGCGTGGAACGCCTTCGTGCCGGCCGACCCCGGCGCCGAATGCTCGGTCAGCTACTGCATGAACCTGCTGCAGGGCCTCGAGTCGCCGGAGCCCTTCGTCGTCACGCTGAATCGCACCGCGGCGATCGACCCGGCGAAGATCATCGCGACGATGAACTACCAGCACCCGGTCTACACCCACGCGAGCGTGGCCGCGCAGTCGCGCGCCGGCGAGATCAACGGCCGCCGCAAGACCTGGTTCGCCGGGGCCTACTGGGGCTTCGGCTTCCACGAGGACGGCATGCGCGCGGGCGTGGAGGCTGCGGCCGGGCTCGGAGTGCGCTGGTGAACGCGGACGGCAACGAACGGAAGGCGCCCGCCGGCCCCGGCCTGCGAAGCGCCCTCTACGTCGGCCGCGTGCAGCACCGCCGCTACGCGGTGGCGGAGAACGCTTTCCGCTACCGGATGTTCCAGCCCTTCCTCGACCTCGCCGAACTCGACCGCGTGTTCGATCGTCGCTGGTTCTGGTCGGTGAACCGCCGCAACCTCGCGGAGTTCCGCCGCAGCGACTATTTCGGTGATGCGTCGCTGCCGCTCGACGTCGCGGTGCGCCAGCGCGTCGAGGCCGAACTCGGCCGCGCCGCACCCGGCCCGATCCGCCTGCTCACCCACCTGCGCTATTTCGGCTACGTGCAGAACCCGGTGAGCTTCTACTACGGCTACGCCGCGGACGGCGAAACGCTCGACTGGATCCTCGCCGAGATCACCAACACGCCGTGGGGCGAGCGCCACGCCTACCTGCTGCCCGCCGAGCGCGCGGAGAAAAAGGGCCGCGCGCTGCACTTCGGCTTCGACAAGGCGTTTCACGTCTCGCCCTTCCTGCCGATGGACCGCCGCTACCACTGGGCGTTCACTCCGCCGGGCGACGACCTGTTCATCCACATGGACGTGCTCGCAGGCGAGTCGCGCGAGTTCGACGCCACGCTCACGCTGCAGCGCCGGCCGCTGCAGGCCGACACGCTGGCTTCATGCCTCGCCGCGTATCCCTTGCTCACCGTCAAAGTCGCGGCCGCCATCTACTGGCAGGCCCTGAAGCTGAGCCTCAAGCGCGTGCCTTTCCATCCCCACCCGAACCCGGACGCCCGCCTGTGAGCCTGCCTGCCGACGTCCTGCCGAACGAACCGACCGAACACGGCGGCATCGACCGCTGGCTGCGTGCGCGGCTCATCGAGCGTCTCGCCGGCCTGCGCCGCGGCACCCTGATCTTGAGCGACGCGCTCGGCGAAACGCGGCTCGGCGACGCGGAGCCCGCGCCCGGCGCGCCGTTCGTCCGCCTGCGCGTGCACGATCTGGAAGCCTATGGCCGCATGGCCACCGGCGGCTCGGTCGGCGCGGCCGAGGCCTACATGGACGGCCAGTGGAGCTGCGACGAGCTCGTCGACCTGGTCCGCCTGCTGGTGCTCAACCGCGACCTGCTCGACGCGATGGAGGGCGGCCTCGCGCGCGTCTCCGGCGCCGCGCTCAAAATCGTCCATGCCCTGCGCCGCAACACCCGCGCCGGCTCGAAGAAGAACATCGCCGCGCACTACGACCTCGGCAACGACCTGTTCCGACTGTTCCTGTCGGACGACCTGATGTACTCGTCGGCGCTCTTCGCTTCGCCCGACGAACCGCTCGAAGCGGCCTCGTTCCGCAAGCTCGAGCGCATCGGCCGCAAGCTCGAGCTGAAAGCCTCCGACCACCTCGTAGAGATTGGCACCGGCTGGGGCGGCATGGCCCTGCACGCGGCGCAGCGCTTCGGCTGCCGCGTCACCACGACGACGATCTCGAAGGAGCAGCACGCGCTCGCCATCGAGCGCGTGGCGCGCGCGGGCCTGTCCGATCGCGTGACGATCCTGCTCGAGGATTACCGCGACCTCACGGGCCACTACGACAAGCTCGTTTCGATCGAGATGATCGAGGCCATCGGCCACCAGTACCTCGACACCTACCTCGCCAAGTGCGCCTCGCTGCTGAAGCACGACGGTCTCGCGCTGGTGCAGGCCATCACCATCGAGGACCACCGCTACGAGCGCGCGCTCGGCGACATTGACTTCATCAAGCGCCACATCTTCCCCGGCAGCTTCATCCCGTCGATCAGCGCGATCACCGGCGCGATGGCGCGCAGCACCGACCTGCGCCTCGTCTCGCAGGAAGACTTCGGCACCAGCTACGCGCTCACCCTGCGGCACTGGCGTGAGCGCTTCATGGCCAAGCTGCCGGAAGTCCGCGCGCTCGGCTACGACGAGCGCTTCATCCGCATGTGGGAGTTCTACCTCGCGTACTGCGAGGGCGGCTTCCTCGAGCGCTCGATCGGCGTCTCGCACCTGCTGTTCGCGCGGCCGCTGAACCGTCGCGAGGCGTGGATTCCGGCGCCCGAGCACGTGTGATGTCCAAGGCCTTCCTCATCGCGAACGTGGTCGGCTTCCAGGCCGTGTGGTTCGCCAGCGTCATCGGCGCCGCGAATGGGCTGCCGTGGGCCGGTCCGTTGGCGGTCGCCGTGTACTCGGCGTTGCATCTGTCGCTGACGCCCGACCGCGCCAGCGACCTGCGCATGCTCGGCATCGCGCTGGCGATGGGCGCCGTCGCCGACTCCGCGCTCGCCGCCACCGGCGTGCTGCAGTTCGCCAGCCCGTGGCCGTGGACCTTCGCGGCGCCGGTGTGGATCCTCGCGATGTGGGCCGGCTTCGCGCTGACGCTCAACCACTCGATGGCCTTCCTGCGCGGGCGCTGGCTCACGGCGTTCCTGTTCGGCGCGGTCGGCGGCCCGCTGGCGTACTGGGGCGCGTCGCGCGGCTTCGATGCGGTCGCGTTCGGTCAAGGCCTGCCCGTCGCCATGGCGGCGCTCGCGGTGACCTGGGGCATCGCGATGCCGGCGCTCTACGCGCTGCACGGCGCCGGCCGCGGCGCGGCGGTTCGAGCGCGCGCCGCGGCGTGAGCACCCGGCGATGAGCTTTTGGTGGATCATCCTGGCCGCATGGCTCGGCGCCGCCGTCGGCATGACGGCCGTCTGGGCGTTCTCGATGCGCGTGCGCAATGCCGGCTACGTCGACGTGGCGTGGGCGGGACTGATGGCGCTGGCGGCGATGTTCGCCGGCCTCGTTGGCGAAGGCGATGAGCTGCCGCGCATCCTCGTCGCGCTGTTCGGCGGCGTGTGGGGCTCGCGGCTGTGCCTGCACCTGCTGCATCGCGTGCTGCGCGAGCCGGAGGACGGCCGCTACCAGGCGATGCGCGCGGCCATCGGCGACTCGCCGTTCCGCTGGTTCCTGTTCTTCCAGGCGCAGGCGGTGGTCGTCGCGCTGTTCGCGATCCCGTTCACCGCCGCGGCCGCCGCCGACGCCGACGGCATCGAGCCGCTGATGCTGCTCGCGGTGCTGGTGTGGATCGTCGCGATCGGTGGCGAAACGCTCGCCGACAAGCAGCTCGACCGCTTCCGCCGCGATCTAGCGAACAAGGGGCAGATCTGCCGCGTCGGCCTGTGGGCGTGGTCGCGCCATCCGAACTACTTCTTCGAGTGGGTGCACTGGTTCGCCTACGTGCTGCTGGCCTGGTGCGGCCCGTACTTCGGGTGGAGCCTGCTCGGGCCCATCGTGATGTTCGCCTTCCTGTGGCGCGTCAGCGGCATTCCGTGGACGGAAGCGCAGGCCCTGCGCTCGCGAGGTGACGCCTACCGTCGCTACCAGCGCGAAGTCAGTGCATTCTTCCCGTGGCCGCCGAAAGCGACCGACTCCTCTTCAACCTGAGAATTTATGGCGCTGATCGATTTGTGCGAACGCGGCTTCGTGCCGGACTTCCTCACCCGCTACGGCATCCGCAAACTCTGCGAACAGCGCCTCCGCGATGAACACGTCGGCGACCTCGACCGCGCCGATGCCCGCTTCCGCACGTTGCTCTCCGAACTGCGTGGCAGCCCCATCGCCATCGAAACGGCCGCGGCCAACGAGCAGCACTACGAAGTGCCGACGCGCTTCTTCGAGCTCTGTCTCGGCAAGCGCCTGAAGTACTCGAGCTGCTACTACCCCGACGGCAACGAAAGCCTCGACGAAGCCGAGGAGAAGATGCTCGCGCTGTACGGCGAGCGCGCCGAGCTGAAGGACGGCCTGCGCATCCTCGAGCTGGGCTGCGGCTGGGGCTCGCTGACGCTGTGGATGGCCGAGCGCTTCCCGAATTCGCGCATCACGGGCGTCTCCAACTCACGCACGCAGCGCGAGCACATCATGGCGCAGGCCGCGGTGCGCGGGCTGGCCAACGTCGAGATCATCACCACCGACGTCAACCGCCTCGACCTCAACGCCGAAACCTTCGACCGCTGCGTGTCGATCGAGATGTTCGAGCACATGCGCAACTACGACACGCTGCTCGGCAACATCGCCCGCTGGCTGAAGCCGGGCGGCAAGCTGTTCGCGCACATCTTCTGCCACCGCAGCCTGATGTACCCGTTCGAGGTCGAGGGCGACGACAACTGGATGGGCCGCTACTTCTTCACCGGCGGCCTGATGCCGAGCGCCGACACGCTGCTGCACTTCCAGAACGCCCTGCGCATCGAGCAGCGCTGGGTGCTGTCCGGCGTGCACTACGAGAAGACCTCGAACCATTGGCTCGAGAACCAGGACCGACACGCCGAGGAAGTGCATCGCGTGCTGGCCGAAGCCTATGGCGCGAAGGACGCGGCGGTGTGGGCGCAGCGCTGGCGGATGTTCTGGATGGCCTGCGCCGAGCTGTTCGGTTACGCCGGGGGCGCCGAATGGGGCGTCGCCCACTACCGCTTCGTCAAGCGCTGACGCCGCCCTGATCGAACCTGTAAACAGCGAAGGGCGCCGCGAGGCGCCCTTCGACGTTGCGGCGGACGTGATGCCGACTCAGCACTTCGTGGTTGCGGTCGGCTGGCAGGCCTGCGCGGTCGCCGCGGCGGGTGCCGCCGCGGCTGGCGCGCTGCCGCCCGGCTTGCCCGTTGCCACGCGGATGCCGCGCGCCTTCATCCAGGCATCGAACTCTTCCGCGGTCATGCGGCGGCCGTTCTGCGTCATGTCGAAGCGGTAGGGCGAGTTGTCGTGGGCAGTGCGCGGCACATAACCGCTCGACGCCGATGCGGCAGGCGCCGCGGCCACCGGCTGGCGCACGCGCTGCAGGTAGGCCTGCAGCGACACCGGCGAACTGGTCGGCGCGGCGAGGAATCCGCCGGAAAGCTCGAGCGCCGGGGAGGCGCCGGCACTCGATGCCGCAACGCAGGCCAAGGCGATGGAAAGAACGTGGCGACGCGCCATGGCGGATGCTCCGTGGAAATCGTGCACGGAGCTTACCGACGCCGTCATCGAGCGACAAGGCGGCGCGCGCTTGCGCTGAAAATCCCGCACAAAAAGAAAGCCCGGCTTTCGCCGGGCTTTCTTGCCGTTCCGCTGTCGTCCTCAGTTCTGGACGTTCAGCTCGGTGCGGCGGTTCTTCGCGCGACCCTCGGCGGTGTCGTTGGTGTCGATCGGACGGCTCTCGCCGTAGCCGGTCGGACCGTTCAGACGCGAGGCGTCGATGCCGTTGCTGGTCAGGTAGTCGAACACCGTGCGGGCACGGCGCTCCGACAGGCCCTGGTTGTAGGCGTCGGTACCGACGGCGTCGGTGTGGCCGGCGACTTCAACGCGCAGCTGCGGGTACTTCTTCAGGATGTCGATCGCCTCGTTGAGGATCGTCACCGCGTCCGGACGCAGCGTCGCCTTGTCGAAGTCGAAGTTGACGCCCTTCAGGTCGATGGTGAGCGGCACGGCGCAGCCGTCCGGACCGATGGCCTGGCCGGCCTGCGAGCCCGGGCACTTGTCGAGGCAGTTGTTGACGCCGTCGCCGTCGTCGTCCTGCGTCTCGCAGCTGGCGACCGGCGCGGGCGCCGGAGCCGGGGCCACGGCCGGAGCGGCCTTCGCGCCCAGCGGCACGAGGAGGCTGGCCTTGACGTAGCCGTCGGTGAACAGGCTGCGGCTCGGAGCGACGATGCTCTGGTCGTCGAGCGACCAGCGCAGGCCACCTTCAAGGCGCACGCTGAAGTTGTCGAGCGCGGTCTGCAGACCGGCACCGAGATCGGCGGTCAGGTTGTTGTCGGTGCGCTCGCCCGGCGAATTCGGGCTCGGGAAGGCGTTGAACTCTTCGTCCGAACGCATCACGCCGACGCCAGCCTTGACGTAGGGCCACCAGTTCTTGCCCTCGGTCGGGAAGTGGCGACGCAGGTCGACGGCGGCGCCGTACTGGCTGAAGTTCAGGTCCTGCGCGCGCTCGAAGTTCGGGTTCGTGGAGTACACGCCGAAATCGAGCGACCAGTTCGGCGAGAAGAACTTGCCGAAGCCAAGGCCGAGTTCGCCAGCGCTGTTGGTCTGACGATCATCGTCCTGGACGTTGAGGCCGGCGGTGCCGGTGAGGTACCAACGATCGTCGTATTCCTGCGCCATCGCGACGTTCGCGAACGACGCGGCCAGAACGGCCAGACACAGCAGATTCTTCTTCATGTTCGACTCCAAAGGTGTTTGGGAAGGGGCTGCCCCGCAGGCCGGGCCCCTTCCTGGGGTGGCCATGCCCGGCGGATGTTAACACTGCGCTAAGCCGTGACAAGTCGCACCGTTCCCTGCATTGGGGCGATCTTCACGCGCGGTCAAGATTCGGCCGCCGATTCGCCAGCGGGCTCGGCCCGAGCGCGCGCCGGGCCAGACCGCGTCTCTGCTTGTGCGTATCGGCGCCTGAGGGCATGCTCGCGCTCACCCTACGCCACCGTATTGACATGACGGCCGCCGCCTTTCCGCACCTGTTCAAGCCCCTCGACCTCGGCTTCTGCACCCTGCCCAACCGCGTATTGATGGGCTCGATGCACACCGGCCTCGAGGACCGCTCCCGCGATTTCCCGAAGCTGGCGGCCTACTTCGCCGAGCGCGCGCGCGGCGGCGTCGGCCTGATGGTGACGGGCGGCATCGCACCGAACGTGGTCGGCTGGCTGAAGCCCTTCTCGGGCAAGTTGAGCTGGCCCTGGGAGATCCAGAAGCACCGCATCGTGACCAAGGCCGTGCACGCCGAGGGCGGCAAGATCTGCATGCAGATCCTGCACGCCGGACGCTACGCCTATCACCCGCTGTCGGTGTCGGCCTCGGCCATCCAGGCGCCGATCAATCCCTTCAAGCCGCGCGCGCTGACCGGCTGGGGCGTGGAGCGGCAGATCAAGGCCTTCGTGCGTTCTGCAAAGCTGGCGCGCGATGCCGGCTACGACGGCGTCGAGGTGATGGGCTCCGAGGGTTACCTGATCAACCAGTTCCTCTCGGAACGCACCAACCAGCGCACCGACGATTGGGGCGGCACGCCGGAGAAGCGGATGCGCTTCGCCGTGGAGATCGTCCGCCGCATCCGCGAGGCCGTGGGCCCGGATTTCATCCTCATCTATCGCCTGTCGATGCTCGAGCTGGTCGACGGCGGTGCGGCCTGGGACGAGATCGTGATGCAGGCCAAGGCGATCGAAGCCGCCGGCGCCACGATCATCAACACGGGCATCGGCTGGCACGAGGCGCGCGTGCCGACCATCGCGACTTCGGTGCCGCGCGGCGCCTTCGCCGGCGTGACCGCCAAGCTGCGCCCGCACGTCGCGCTGCCGCTGGTCGCCACCAATCGCATCAACATGCCCGACGTGGCCGAGCGCATCCTCAGCAGCGGTGAGGTCGACATGGTCTCGATGGCGCGGCCGCTGCTCGCCGACCCGGCATGGGTGACGAAGGCCCGCGAGGGCCGCACGGCCGAGATCAACACCTGCATCGCCTGCAACCAGGCCTGCCTCGACCACGTTTTCGAGAACAAGAAGGCGAGCTGCCTCGTCAACCCGCGGGCCTGCGCCGAGACCGAGCTGGTGATCAAGCCGGCCGCGCAGAAGAAGAAGGTCGCGGTGGTCGGTGCCGGCCCCGCCGGGCTGGCCGCCGCCACGACCGCCGCCGAGCGCGGCCACGCCGTGACCCTGTTCGATGCGGCCGCGGAGATCGGCGGGCAGTTCAACCTCGCCAAGAAGATCCCGGGCAAGGAGGAATTCCACGAGACGCTGCGCTACTTCGGCACCCTGCTGGCGAAGCACGGCGTCGACGTGCGGCTGAACACGCGCGTTGCCGCGAACGACCTCACCGGCTTCGACCACGTGCTGCTGGCCACCGGCATCCAGCCCCGCAGGGTCGACTTCGAGGGCCACGACCATCCGAAGGTGGTCAGCTACATCGACGTGCTGACCGGCAAGGTGCAGGTGGGGGCCAAGGCCGCCATCGTCGGCGCCGGCGGCATCGGCTTCGACGTCGGCGAGTTCCTCGTCCATGCCGGCGCGTCGCCGAGCCTCGACCCGAAAGCGTGGATGGCCGAATGGGGCGTGCGGCCGGACTTCGAGGGCCCCGGCGGCCTCACCAAGCCGCACCCGGAAGCCCCGGCCCGCGACGTGTGGCTGCTGCAGCGCTCCGAGGGCCGTCCGGGCGCGAAGCTCGGCAAGACCACCGGCTGGATCCACCGCGCGGCGCTGAAGATGAAAAGTGTGAAGGCGCACGGCGGCGTGGAGTACCTGAAGGTGGACGATGCCGGATTCCACGTGCGGATCGAGGGCAAGGACACCCTGCTCCCCGTTGACCACGTGGTGGTCTGCGCCGGGCAGGAGCCGCTGCGGGAGCTGGAGGCGCCGCTGCAGACGGCGGGGGTCAAGGTCCAGCGGATCGGCGGCGCAGACGTCGCGGCTGAGCTCGACGCCAAGCGCGCGATCGCGCAGGGGACGCAAGTCGCTGCCGCGCTTTGACGGCGCTAGGAGCGCGCTGCGGGCCGCTCTAGAGCAAAAGCCCCAACAAATTCAAAAGCTTATGAACTCCGCATTCAGCCCGGATTGCAAAAAGCCGGGCTAGGGTGCGCTGGCTCACCCGACCGCCCCTTGGCCAGTACGGTGTTTCGTGACTCCCGGGCTCATGGCGCTTCGGGGGTCGTATCCCCATCACGCCAGGTCATTGGCTCCGCCCGCGCTGCACATCGCACGGGACGCCACGGACGCAACGGAGCAAGGAACGCCATGGAACTTTCGTTTTTGATGTGGTTGGCGACGCTGCTGCCCCCGGCCCAGGCCGAGCCGCTCTGCCTCGCCACCACGGTTTACCTCGAAGCCCGCGACCAGTCCGAACTGGGCCAGCGCGCCGTCGCCGAGGTCGCATTGCGTCGCCGGGACTCCGGCATGTGGGGCGATGACGTCTGCGCGGTCGTGAAGGCGCCCAAGCAGTTCGCCCCGACGCTGGTACCGCCCTCGACCCGCCTGCGGAACCTCGAGGCGTGGGAGGAGGCCGTCGCCGTCGCCTTCGCCGCGCAGAAGGAGTGGAACCGCCCGCGCGCCGAGCGCCGCGAGGTCGTGCCCGGCGCCAGCCATTTCGCCGCGATGCGCATCGCCAACCCGAGCTGGGCCAGCTACCCGCAGGTGGCCGTTATCGACGACCACACCTTCTTCCACGTCAATCGGCTGAAGCCGCGCGACGAGCCGGCTGCCGACGCGACGACGGTGGGCGGCTCGCGCTGAGTCAGCCCTCGGCTCAGGCGCGGGCTGAGCCGCTCCTTCAGCGCTTCTCGATCGGCACGTAGGCGCGGTCGTCCGGCCCGGTGTAGTTCGCGCTCGGACGGATGATCTTGCCGTCCTCGCGCTGCTCGATCACGTGCGCGCTCCAGCCGGTGGTGCGCGCGATGACGAAGAGCGGCGTGAACATCGGGGTCGGGATTCCCATCATGTGGTAGGCGCTGGCGCTGTACCAGTCGAGGTTCGGGAACATCTTCTTCAGGTCCATCATCAGCGTTTCGATGCGCTCGCTGACGTCGAACAGCGTCGGATTGCCGCCTTCCGAACACAGCTCGCGCGAGATCGACTTGATGATCGGATTGCGCGGGTCACCGATGGTGTAGACCGGGTGGCCGAAGCCGATGACGATCTCCTTGCGCTCGACGCGGGCGCGGATGTCGGTTTCCGCCTCGTCAGCACTCCCGTAGCGCGCGATGATGTCCATCGCCACCTCGTTCGCACCGCCGTGCTTCGGGCCCCGCAGCGCGCCGATCGCGCCGGTGATGCACGAATACAGGTCGGAGCCGGTGCCGGCGATGACGCGGGCGGTGAACGTACTGGCGTTGAACTCGTGCTCGGCATACAGCACCAGCGAGCGGTCCAGCGAGCGGGCGTGCAGCGCCGAGGGCGGCTCGCCGTGCAGCAGGTGCAGGAAATGCGCGGCGACCGAGTCGTCGTCGGTCTGCGTGTCGATGCGGTCGCCGTTGCGGGTGAAGTGCCACCAGTACAGCAGCATCGAGCCGAAGCTGGCGATCAGGCGGTCGGCGATGTCGCGCGCTTCCGAGGCCGGGTGGCCTTCGCGCTCCGGCAGCACGGTACCGAGCACCGAACAGCCGGTGCGCAGCACGTCCATCGGATGCGCCGCGGCCGGCACCAGTTCGAGCGCGTCGGTGACGATCGCCGGCAGGCCGCGCAGGCGCTTCAGCTTGGTGCGGTAGGCCTTGAGCTGCGAGGCCGTCGGCAGCGCGCCGTGCACCAGCAGGTGCGCCACTTCCTCGAAGGTCGAATGCGTGGCCAGGTCGTGGATGTCATAGCCGCGGTAGTGGAGGTCGTTGCCGCTGCGGCCGACGGTGCACAGCGCGGTGTTGCCGGCCGCGGTGCCGGACAGCGCGACGGACTTCTTGGGCTTCGGGAGCGTGGATTCGGCGGGCGTGGACATGGCGGGCCTCACTTCTTCTTGGCGAACAGGGCGTCGAGCTGCTGCTCGAACGCGTGGTAGTGGATGCGCTCGTACAGTTCCCCGCGGGTCTGCATCAGATCGACCACGGCTTGCTGGTGGCCGTCGCGGCGGATCGCGGTGTACACGGCCTCGGCGGCCTTGTTCATGGCGCGGAACGCGGACAGCGGGTAGAGCTGGATGGCGACGCCGACCGACGCCAGCTCCTCGCGGGTGAACAGCGGCGTCTTGCCGAACTCGGTGATGTTGGCCAGCACGGGCACCTTCACCGCGTCGACGAAGCGCTTGTAGGTGTCGAGGTCGTAGGACGCCTCGGCGAAGATGCCGTCGGCGCCGGCCTCGACGCAGGCGATGGCACGCTCGATGGCGGCGTTCACGCCGTGCACCTGGATGGCGTCGGTGCGGGCGATCACGAAGAAGTCCGGGTCGGTCTTCGCATCCACCGCGGCCTTCACGCGATCGACCATCTCGTCGGTTGCCACCACTTCCTTGCCGGGACGGTGGCCGCAGCGCTTGGCGCCGACCTGGTCTTCGATGTGGCAGGCGGCGGCGCCGGCCTTGATCAGGCTCTTCACGGTGCGGGCGATGTTGAAGGCGCTCGGGCCGAAGCCGGTGTCGATGTCGACCAGCAGCGGCAGGTCGCAGACATCGGTGATGCGACGCGTGTCGATCAGCACGTCCTCGAGGCCGCTGATGCCGAGGTCCGGCAAGCCGAGTGAACTGGCGGCGACGCCGCCGCCGCTGAGGTAGATCGCCTTGTAGCCGGCGCGCTTCGCGAGCAGCGCGTGATTGGCGTTGATGGCACCCATCACCTGCAGCGGCGACTCGGAGGCAAGGGCGGCGCGGAAGCGCGCGCCGGGCGTGGTCAGTGGGGACATGCAACCTCCTGCGAAACCTGCATTTTAGCGGGGTCGCGTCCACTTCGTACTCGCGGGTGCCACGCGCCTTGCGGAGTCCAGCCACTCAGCGGTGGTGGTCCTGAAGCCGCATCGCCTGCTCGATCAGCGCATCGAGCACGCCGTCGCGATCAAATGGCGAGGCCGCCACGCGAACGGCGGCAAGGTCGACGTCCGGGTTGCGCGCCAGCAGCTCGACAACATCCGCATGGTCGCTCAACCCCCCCGCATAGAGTTTCAGCGCGACCAAGTCTTCGACGATCACGCAACGCAACGTGCTGCCCTGAAGCGGCTGGGCGCGAGCGATGGCCCGCTGTGCCGGGTTGGGCACAACCCGTCCAGGGTTGTGGAAATTGACGACCTCCACCACTGCCGCCGGATCGCCGTCATCCGCGAGCAGCCGCACCACCAGCACGCCCCCCAACGGGTCATCGCCATCCGGCATGCGCCGCTCGACCTGCAGCCCGTCAGCCGTCAATTCCCGCTGCAACGCCGCCAAGCGCGTGAAGGGATCGACGTTGACGGCCAGATCCAGATCTTCGGTGCCCCGGGTGTAGCGGTGGACCGCAAGGGCCGCCGCACCGATCAGCGCGATGTCGAGCCCGAGGCGTCGGGCCGTCCCGGCAACCTGCTCAGCGAGGGCGAGCGATGCTTGCGGGTCGATCATGTTCGCCCATGCGGCGGAGCTGCTGGCCGCGGCGGCCCAGTTCCAGGGCGCGCAGCACGCGATCGCGCGCCGATGCCGGCATCGGCAGTCCAACGCCTGCCGAGCTGGTGCTGTAACGCCGAGCGGGAACGGTGCGACTCATCGCTGCGAGTCTGGGTTCGGCGTTGGGGACCGTCAAGCAAGCGAAAGGCGGCCGAAGCCGCCTTTCCGTGGTCCCGGCGATCAGCCGAGCAGGTGGGCCACGCCGGCGCGCTCTTCCTCGAGCTCGGCCAGCGTCTTGTTCATCATCTCGCGCGAGAAATCGTCGATGGCCAAGCCTTGGACGATCTCGTACTGGCCGTTCGTGCAGGTCACCGGGAAGCCGTACATCACGTCCTTCGGGATGCCGTAGCTGCCGTCCGACGGGATGCCCATCGTCGTCCACTTGCCGTTCGTGCCCAGCACCCAGTCACGGATGTGGTCGATGGCGGCGTTCGCGGCCGAAGCGGCCGACGACAGGCCGCGGGCCTCGATGATCGCGGCGCCGCGCTTGCCGACCTTCGGGATGAAGTCCGTGCGGTTCCAGTTCTCGTCGCCGACCTTGTCCTTCAGCGACGCGCCGCCGGCGGTGGCGAAGCGGTAGTCCGGGTACATGGTCGGGCTGTGGTTGCCCCACACGATCAGCTTCTCGATGTCGCCGACGGCCACGCCGGCCTTCGCCGACAGCTGCGACAGAGCGCGGTTGTGGTCGAGGCGCAGCATCGCGGTGAAGTTCTTGGCCGGCAGCGAGGGCGCCGACTTCATGGCGATGTAGGCGTTGGTGTTGGCCGGGTTGCCGACCACCAGCACCTTGACGTCGCGCGAGGCCACGGCGTCGAGCGCCTTGCCCTGCACGGTGAAGATCTCGGCGTTCTTCAGCAGCAGGTCCTTGCGCTCCATGCCCGGGCCGCGCGGCATGGCGCCGACCAGCAGGGCGACGTCGGAGTCCTTGAAGGCGACCATCGGGTCGGCCGTGCCGACCACGCCGGCGAGCAGCGGGAACGCGCAGTCCTCGAGCTCCATGATCACGCCCTTCAGCGCGGCCTGGGCCTTGTCCATCGGCAGCTCGAGCAGCTGCAGGATGACCGGCTGGTCCTTGCCCAGCATCTCGCCCGAGGCGATGCGGAACAGCAGCGAGTAGCCGATCTGGCCGGCGGCTCCGGTGACGGCGACGCGGACGGGGGTCTTCATGGGGCGAACTCCGGGTTGAAGGTGAGTCGAATCGTGGGGAACGTCCGGCCTTGCAGGGCTGGACGGCGTCGCGTTACTGCAGCGCCGCGAAGAAGGCCTGGATGCGCCGCAGGCCTTCCTTCAGCTGGGCGTCGGGGCAGGTGTAGCTGATGCGCAGGGCGCTGGGTTCGCCGAAGGCCGAGCCCGGCACGCAGGCGACGCCTTCGGCTTCCAGCAGCAGGTTGCAGACGTCGACGTCGTTGGCGATGCGCGTGGCGCCGTGCGACTTGCCGAGGGCCACGCTGATGTCGGGGAACACGTAGAACGCCCCCTGCGGCCGCGGGCAGCGCACGCCGGGGATCTGCGCCAGCGCGGCCAGCACGACGTCGCGCTTGGCCTCGAACTCGCGGCACTTCTGCTGCGGCACGTCCTGCGGGCCCGACAGTGCGGCCACCGCGGCGGCCGTGACCACTTCCGGCAGGTTGGTGATGTGGTTCGAATTCAGCGTGGTGATCGCCTGTGCGATCGATTCGGGGCCCGCCATCAGGCCGACGCGCCACCCCGGCATGCCGTAAGTCTTCGACAGCGAATCGACGAACACGGTGCGCTCGCGCAATTCGGGCCGGAAATTGACGATGTTGTGGTAGCCGAGGCCGTCGAACACCAGCGTGTTGTAGATGTCGTCGCTGATGATCCAGGTGTCGGGGTGCTTCGCGAACACGTCGGCCAGCGCGGCGATTTCGTCCTTCGAATACACCATGCCCGTCGGGTTGGACGGGTTGTTGAACAGGTAGACCTTGGGCTTCTGCGCCAGCGCGGCGTCGAGCTGGGCCGGGGTGATCTTGTAGTCCTGCGAGGCCGGTGCCGGCAGCAGCAGGGTCTTGGCGCCGACGATGTCGGCGATGTCGACGTAGGTCGTCCAGTACGGCGTGGCGAAAGCGATGGTGTCGCCCGGGTCGAGCAGGGCTTCGGCCAGGTTGTACAGCAGGTGCTTGGCGCCGATGCCGGTCGCACAGTGCTTGCGCGTGTAGCCCGTCAGGCCGAGACGGCCCATGTGGGCGATGAAGGCGTCCAGCAGCGCGTCCGCGCCGCGGTTGCTGCCGTATTGGCCGCTGTCCTTGGCCAGCGCCTCGCGCGCGGCGGCGTAGACGTGCTCGCCCGGCAGGAAGTTCGGCACGCCGATGGAGAAGCTGATGATGTCGCGGCCCTGGGCCTTGAGGGCTTTCGCCTTCTCCGCCACCGCCATGATGGCGCTCGGCTTGGCGTGCCCCATACGACGGCTCAGCTGCGGCATCGGAATCCCCTCGGACGGCATTTTTGGAGCGCGAAAGTGTAGCACCGCCGCCCTGCCCGCCTTGCGGGCCGGAGGGGAGATCAACGAAGCTCGATGGCATCCGTCCGCCGGGAGCCCGCATGACCCTCCGCCGCCTTTTCCTCCACCTCGCGGCCATCCAGGTGCTGGCCCTTGCCGTCGCGGCTCCGGTCCACGCGCAAACGCGCCCTTCCGTCGCGACCGCGGCCGACGGCCGTCCGCTTGGCGTCGAGGGCCGCGTCGTGCTGATCGAGCCCGACATCGAACTCACCCTCGTCACCGCGGGCGGTTTGCAGGAGCCGCGCCAGGAATGGACGCGGGCCGCGCGGCGCTTCTACGCGGAGGCGGTGCGCGCTCGGCTCGCCGACGCGGGAACGCCGCAGGCGCCGGATTACGACGTGCCCGACGACCTTGACCCCGACTCGCGGCTTGGCCAGGTCGTTCGCTTGAACGAAGCCGTGGCGCTGTCGATCAGCCAGTTCCTGCTGCCCGGCGGCGCGCTGGCGACCAAGCGCGATGCCGACGGCAAGCCGCGCCTCGACTGGACGCTCGGCAGCGGCGTGGCCGAACTGCAGCAGGCCACGGGGGCGGACTACGCGCTGTTCACCTACGTGCGCGACAGCTACGCCAGCGGCGGGCGCACCGCGCTGCGCGTGTTCGGCTTCATCGCCGGCGCGGCGATGGGCACCGGCCTCGACATCGGCGGCGGCCAGCAGCTCGGCGTCGCCACGCTCGTCGATCTTCGCACCGGCAAAGTCGTCTGGTTCAACCAGCTCGCGCGGCAGAGCGGCGACCTGCGCGAACGCGACGAGGCGCAGCAGACCGTCGACCTGCTGCTGGAAGACCTGCCGCTGTGAAACGCGGCTTCGGAAACGCGAGCGCGCTCGCCGCGCTGGTGATGGGCGTTGCGATCAGTCCCGGCGCGTTCGCCACGCCACCGCCGATCGCGCCCGGCGAGCGGCCGACGGCCGACAGTACGGAGGCCGAACTCTGGTACGGCATGGCGCGCGCCGAGCAGGAGATCCGCGATCTGCCGCAGGTGGAAACCGACGCCGCGCTCAACGCCTACCTGCGCGAGGTGCTGTGCCGCGTCGCCGGCCCGCACTGCGACGACCTGCGCCTGTACGTGCTGGAGATTCCCGAATTCAACGCCTCGATGGCGCCGAACGGCGCGACGCTGGTGTTCACCGGCGCGCTGCTGCGCCTGCGCAGCGAGGATGAACTGGCGGTGCTGCTCGGCCACGAATTCGCGCACTACCGCCAGCGCCACTCGCTGCAGCTGTGGCAGACCACGAAACGCAGCTCCGCGGCGCTCGGCACCTTCGGCGTTGTGACGCTGGGCGCGGGCGTCGGGCTGGTCGGCAGCGTCGCGCAGCTTGCGGGAGCGGCCGGGCTGTCGCGCTTCTCGCGCGAGCACGAGCGCGAGGCCGATGCGCTGGGCTTCGAATTCGCCGCGGCGCAGGGCTACGAGCCCGGCGCCGGCCTCGCCATGTGGGAACGCCTCGCGCAAGAGGAAGCGGCCACGGTCGGTCGGCGACGCAATCCGGTGTTCGCCAGCCATCCGAAGACCGAAGAGCGCGTCGAGGACAATCGCCGCATGGCGGCCGCACGGCGGGCCGACACGTCAGCGGCGCCCGGCGCGGCAAGCGACGGTGGCGCGCGCTATCGCGCAGTCGTCGAGCCCTTCCTCGACCGCTGGCTGGCGCAGGAGCTGACGCGCCGGCGCTACGCCGCGTCGGTCCAGATGATCGGCGCCCTGCACGCCGAGGCGCCGCCGGAATGGCGCGGCCGCACCGCGCACTATCTCGGTGAGGCCTACCGGCTGCGCCGCGGCGAAGGCGATGCCGCGAAAGCCGCTGCGCTGCAGGCCGAAGCGGTCGCGTCCGCCGATGCGCCGCCCGCCGCCTTCCGCGAGCACGGCTACGCGCTGCGCGCCGCTGGAAACGCGCCCGCCGCCCGCGACGCTCTGTCCCGCTATCTCACCCTTGCCCCGGAAGCGCCGGACCGCGCTTTCGTCGAACGCGACCTCGAGGCCCTGACGCCATGACATCGTTCCGCACCCTGCCCTTCCGCTTCACGTCCGGCCGCACCGCGCTGCGCCGCCTCGTGGCGCTGTCGCTGCTGCTCCTGCTGACCGCCTGCGCCACCGGCGGCAAGCTGCAAACCGCCGGCCGCACCCAGGTGCTGGGCCTCGAGCTCGACACCGCGTTGGACTGGGCGCGCTACGCGAGCCCGCGGCAGGAAACCTGGACCATCGACGGCACGGCGTTGAACCAGCTCCGGCTGATCACCGGCACGAAGCCGCGCGAGCACGTGCTCCACGTCGGGCGCGAACGAAAGAACGCGCCGCAGGGCGCGTGGTACAAGCCCGGCCTTCGCCCCGACGAGCAGCAGGCCTTGCTGCTGGCCGCACTGCGCGAGCAGGGCTGGGCCGAGGTGGAAGCGGACGGCCTGCGGCCGGCGCGCTTCGGCAGCGCCGACGGCCTGCGCTTCGAATTCACCATGGCGTCGACCAGCGGCCTGCGCTACGCCGGCACCGCGGCCATGTTCGAGCGCGACGGCAGGCTCACCACGATCTACTGGCAGGCCCCGGTCGAGCACTACCACGGCCGCGATGCGGCGGCCGTGGCGGCCCTGATCGACTCCATCCGGCCGATCTGAAACAGCGACGCCGCCTTCCGGCGGCTTCGTCGCGACGCGTCGCGCCGACCTCAGCGCGCCGCTTCGTCCATCGCTTTGTTCCACTCGGCCACGCGCTCGGCCTTGGCGGCCAGCACGGCCTCGACGTCGCCTTCCAGCGTCACCTTCTCGATCGCGTCGCCGGTCTTGATGCTGTCGACGACCTCCATGCCCGAGAGCACCTTGCCGAACACCGTGTGCTTGCCGTCCAGCCACGGGCACGGCACGTGGGTGATGAAGAACTGGCTGCCGTTGGTCTTCGGGCCGGCATTGGCCATCGACAGCACGCCGCGCTCGTGCGACAGGCCGGTGCCGACTTCGTCCTCGAAGCGGTAGCCCGGGTTGCCGGTGCCGCGGCCCTGCGGGCAGCCGCCCTGGATCATGAAATCGGCGATGACACGGTGGAAATTCAGGCCGTCGTAGAACTTGCGGCGCGCCAGGTTCACGAAGTTGGCGACGGTCAGCGGCGCCTTGTCGGCGTGCAGGGCGACCTGGATCGGGCCGCAGGCGGTGTGGAAAGTGGCGGTGACGGTGCTCATGGGCGCGCTCCGGCGTGCTTCGAAAGGGCGCGCAGTGTAGCCGCAGCGCCTGCCGCTCCGGGTCGGGCGGCGTTAACGTGCCGTCAATTCCGCCCGGTATACTCGCCGGCTTCCTTTCCCGCCGAGCCCCGAGCGCCCCCGAGGCGCCACCGCAGCCATGTCCATCGAGAACCTGCGCAACATCGCCATCGTCGCCCACGTCGACCACGGCAAAACCACCCTCGTCGACTGCCTGCTGAAGCAGTCGGGCACGCTGAGCGAGCGCACCGTGCTGGCCGAGCGCGTGATGGACAGCAACGACCAGGAAAAGGAGCGTGGCATCACCATCCTCGCGAAGAACACCGCGATCACCTGGCAGGGCAACCGCATCAACATCGTCGACACCCCGGGCCACGCCGACTTCGGCGGCGAGGTGGAGCGCGTGCTGTCGATGGTCGACTCGGTGCTGATCCTCGTCGACGCGATGGACGGCCCGATGCCGCAGACGCGCTTCGTCACGCAGAAGGCCTTCGCGATGGGCTTCAAGCCGATCGTCGTGGTCAACAAGATCGACCGCCCCGGGGCGCGCCCGGACTGGGTGATCGACCAGGTCTTCGACCTGTTCGACAAACTCGGCGCGACGAACGAGCAGCTCGACTTCCCGATCGTCTACGCCTCGGCCCTGCACGGCTACGCCAGCCTCGACGACGCCGCGCGCGAAGGCGACATGACCCCGCTGTACGAAGCGATCATGAAGCACGTGCCGGCGCCGCCGGTCGCCGCCGACGGCCCGTTCCAGATGCGCATCTCGCAGCTGGACTACAACAACTTCGTCGGCGTGATCGGCATCGGCCGCATCCAGCGCGGCACGCTGAAGAAGAACATGCCGGTCACCGTGATCGGCCGCGACGGCAAGAAGCGCCAGGGCAAGGTGATGCAGGTGCTCGGCTTCATGGGCCTTGAGCGCATCGAGCAGGAGACGGCGGAGGCCGGCGACATCGTCGCCATCTCGGGCATCCAGGACCTCACCATCTCCGACACCGTCTGCTCGATCGAGATGCCGGAAGCGCTGCCGGCGCTCACCGTCGACGAGCCGACGATCTCGATGACCTTCCAGGTCAACAACTCGCCGTTCGCCGGCAACAAGGACCTCTCGGGCGGCAAGTTCCTGACCAGCCGCCAGATCAAGGACCGCCTCGAGCGCGAAGCCGTGCACAACGTCGCGCTGAAGGTCGAGCAGCTCGAGGACGCCGACAAGTTCCTCGTCTCGGGCCGCGGCGAGCTGCACCTGTCGGTGCTGATCGAGAACATGCGCCGCGAGGGCTACGAGCTCGCCGTGTCGCGCCCGGAAGTGATCATCAAGGAGATCGACGGCCAGCTGATGGAGCCGATCGAGCAGCTCGTGGTCGACGTGGAAGAGCAGCACCAGGGCGGCGTGATGGAGAAGCTCGGCACCCGCAAGGCCCAGCTCACCAACATGGAGCCGGACGGCAAGGGCCGCGTGCGCCTCGACTACATGATCCCGGCGCGTGGCCTGATCGGCTTCCAGAACGAGTTCCGCACCCTGACCCAGGGTTCGGGCCTGCTGTTCCACGTGTTCGACCACTACGGCCCGAAGGAAGCCGGCCAGATCGCCAAGCGCCTCAACGGCGTGATGATCGCCAACGCCCCGGGCCCGACGCCGGCCTACGCGCTGGGCCCGCTGCAGGAGCGCGGCAAGCTGTTCGCGGCCGAAGGCGATCAGGTGTACGAGGGCCAGCTCGTCGGCATCCACTCGAAGGACAACGACCTGACGGTGAACGCCATCCGCACCAAGCCGCTGACCAACATGCGCGCTTCGGGCAAGGACGACGCCATCCAGCTCTCGCCGCCGATCAAGTTCACGCTCGAGCAGGCGCTGGACTTCATCGACGACGACGAGCTGGTCGAGATCACGCCGAAGGAAATCCGCCTGCGCAAGAAGCTGCTGACGGAAAACGACCGCAAGCGCGCCGGTCGCGCGGCCTGATTTCGCTCGCTTCCGCATCGGGCGCTGACCACCCTCGCGCCCGATGCCGCTTGAACTGACCCCGGAGCTGCTGGCGCTGACCGCGCTGGCCGGCCTCGCCGCCGGCCTGCTCGACAGCATCGTCGGCGGCGGCGGGCTGATCCTGACGCCGGCGATGCTCAACCTGCATCCCGGCCTGTCGATCCTGCAGACCATCGGCACGCAGCGCACCAGCTCGATGCTCGGCACGAGCGTCGCCGCGTGGAATTACCTCTCGCGCATCCCGGTCGAGCGCCGCATCGTCGTGCCGGCCTGCGTCGGCGCGCTCGCCGCGTCGGCCATCGGCGTGCAGTTCGCCAAGCGCCTCGATCCCGACCTGCTGAAGTGGACCGTGCTGGCGATCTGCGCGGTGCTCGCGGTCTACACGGCGTTTCGCAAGGACTTCGGCCTGGTCGAATCGCGGCGCTTCCCGCTTGAGAACGAGGCCCTCGTCGCGACCGCCGTCGGTGCGGCCTGCGGCTTCTACAACGGCCTGATCGGCCCGGGCACCGGCACGATCATGGTGTTCGCCTTCGTCAGCGTGCTGGGCCTCGATTTCCTGAAGTCCTCGGGCGTGTCGAAGGCCGCGAACGTCGCCGCCGACGTCAGCTCGTGGGCGGTGCTGGCGCTGGGCGGATTCGTCGTCTGGGTGCTCGCGGTCCCACTGATCGTCGGCAACATGATCGGCAGCTGGATCGGCAGCCACCTCGCCATCCGCAAGGGCCAACGCTTCGTGCGTTACGTGTTCCTCGGCGTGGTCACCGCGCTGATCGGCAAGCTCGCTTTCGACCTGCTGCGCGGCTGACCGGCATACGATCGCCGGGCCGCCCCGGAGACCGCCATGCCTTGCATCAGAGCCCCGCTCGCCCTCGCCCTCGCCATTGCTCTCGCCCTGCTCGCCGGCTGCGCGCGCGAATCCGCGCCTAGCGGCGTCGCTCCGGGCGCTGACACCCCGGCGATCCCGGCGGCGGCACCCCGGGTCGACGTGGTCGAACTCTCCATCGCCGACGCCCAGGCCGGCATGGCCAGCGGCCGCTACTCGAGTGCGGATCTCGTCGACGCCTACCTCGCGCGCATCGCCGCCGTCGACGACGCCGGCCCCACGCTCAACGCGGTGATCGCGCTGAACCCGAACGCCCGCGCCGACGCCGAGGCCCTCGACGCCGAGCGCGCGGCCGGCACGGTGCGCGGCCCGATGCACGGCATTCCCGTGCTGGTGAAGGACAACATCGACGTGGCCGGCCTGCCCACGACCGCCGGCTCGCTCGCGCTCGCCAATCACGTGCCGAAGGACGATGCCGAACTCGTGGCCCGGCTGCGCGCCGCCGGAGCGGTGATCCTCGGCAAGACCAACCTGAGCGAGTGGGCGAACTTCCGCTCGACGAATTCGATCTCCGGCTGGAGCAGCGCGGGCGGGCAGACGCGCAATCCGTACGTGCTCGATCGCAACGCCTGCGGGTCAAGCTCCGGCACGGGTGCCGCGATCGCGGCGAGCCTCGCCACGGTCGGCGTCGGCACCGAAACCGACGGCAGTATCCTCTGCCCCTCGGCGGTGAATGGGCTGGTGGGCTTCAAGCCGACGGTCGGCGTGGTCAGCGCCGACGGCATCGTGCCGATCTCGGCCTCGCAGGACACCGCCGGCCCGATGGCGCGCTCGGTGGCCGACGCGGTCGCGCTGCTGGGCGCGCTGACAGCGATCGAGCTGGACGATTTGGCCCCTTCCCCCGCACCGCCGGCCGGCGACGAGGCCGGCGACGAGGCCGCCGACGTTCCCACGGCCGGCTCCGAACCGCTCGTCGGCCGCCGCCTCGGCCTGCTGCGCCAGGCCATGGGCCGCCACCCGGGTCTCGACGCAGCGACAGAACGCGCGGTCGAGCGTCTGCGCGCGTCTGGCGCGGAAGTCGTCGACGTCGAGTTGGCGACGTGGGGCCAATGGGGCACGCACGAGCTGACCGTGCTGCTCTACGAGTTCAAGGACGGGCTGAACCGCTACCTCGCCGAGGGCGGCGCGCCGGTCGCGAGTCTCGAGGCGCTGATCGCGTGGAATGCCGCGAATGCCGACCGGGCGATGCCTTGGTTCGGGCAGGAGCTGTTCGAGCAGGCGCAGGCGAAAGGCCCACTCTCGGACGCGGATTACCTGACCGCCCGCGACACTGCCCGTCGCCTTGCGGGCGACGACGGCCTGCTGAAACTTCTTCGCGAGCAGCGGTTGGATGCTGTGATCGCGCCGACCACCGGCCCGGCCTGGCCCATCGACCCCGTCTTGGGCGACCACTTCACCAGCGCGGGCTACGGTGCGGCCGCCGTCGCTGGCACGCCGAGCCTGACCGTGCCGATGGGCGATGTGCATGGTTTGCCCGTGGGCTTGAGCCTGCTCGGCCCACGCGACGGCGATGCCGGGCTGCTGGCGCTGGGCGCGGTCGTCGAAGCGACCCTGCCGGGCGCGCGACGGGCGCCGGCGTTCCGCGCCTCCCTGCAGCCCTAGGTGCCGGAAAAACCGAAGGCGCCGGTTCCAAACCGGCGCCTTCGTGATCGTCTGAACCCCTGGAACTCCTGCACCGCCTGTCCTGTGCGGTCGCTCCGGGCACGTGCAGCGGGATCGGCGTCCCTGCGGGCTCCCTGCCATACGGGTATTACCACCCTTCGAATCCCGCTGCCCGCCCAAAGCCTCCCGACAGTGCCAAACCGCGGTTGGCGGGCGCTTTCCCGAAGCGTGAGCATTTATGAATAGTTATGAAGTCTCCGCAAATCAATGGCTTGGGCGCGATCAGTGGCGCCCTCAGCCGCCGCCGACGTCCGCGGCGCGTTCCGCATCCGCCAGCGGGCGACGACGGTAATCATCCGGCGCGAGGCGGGCGAGCCCGAGCCGGCAGGCGCCCAAGGCCACGCCAGCGTCTTCGAGACGGCCGCGGACGGTCGCGATTCGACTCTCGTGGCAGCGGGCCCCCGCCATCCGCGGGTGCTGCTCCGGCATGAGCGGCGCGGCGAGCCGCTGGAATTCGGCGAGTTCCCGCGCCGCATCGTCCACGCGGTCCAGCGTCAGCAGCGTTTCCGCCCACAGCTCGTGCAGATCGATCGCGCGGGCGTCCGCACCGGCCATCGCGTCGGCCGCGCCAAGCTGCACCCGCGCAAGCACGGCCGAGGCCTGCTCCCGTTCACCCTGCCGTGCGAGGCTGCGCGCCATCTCGGAGCCGGCCAGCAGCGTCAGCGCGTGACCGTCGCCCAAACGCCGGCGCCAGCCCACGTGGGCGCGAGCGAACGCGTCGGTGGCCGCCGCGTCGCGCCCGAGCCCCGCGGCCACCAGACCGCGCCGGTATTCAACGGCCAGCGCGTCCGGATGATCGGGACCGAGCCGCTCGACCACCGTACGATCCAGCCGCTCGATGATCGCTTCGGCCTCGGCGAAGCGCCCCGCGCGAGCGAGCGCCTCCGCGAAGTCCGACAACGCCCACGCCGTCTTGCGGTGCCCGGCGCCAAGTTCGCCCTCCCGCAGCCGGACGAGGGTGCGGAAGCTTTCCACCGCGGCCCCCTCCTCGCCGAGGCGGCTCCGGCAGAGTCCGATGAGAGCGTGTGCGTCGGCTTCCACACCCGCCGGCAGGACCCGGCGACGCGCCTCGTCCGAAATCAGTGGATCCACCACGTCGACCACCTCGCGGCAGCGGCCGCGCTCGTAATCGAGCCGCGCCGCTTCGACGAGGCTCGCCGCCGACACCGCGCCAAGCCGCTCGCGATCGACGCCGGCCGCGGCGTCGCAGGCGATCCGTGCAGCATCGAGCCGACCCGCAAGGCGTTCGAACTGGCACAGGCGGCGCTGCATCGCGGCCATCGATGCGGCGTCCGGCCTCTCGAGCGCGGTCTGTTCGATCGCGCGACGCTGGTGGCGGGCCGCCTTCGCGTAGTCGCCCCAGGCTTCGAGCGCGTCGGCCACGGCATCGTGCACCGCCGCGGCAACCAGCGGACGATCGCCGAGGCGCTCGTCGATCCGCGAGGCCGCGGCGTCCAGCGAGGCGCGCAGGCTGATGTCCGGATTGCCGCCGAGGTAGGGATCGGCGCGCGCCAGCACGTCGCCAGTCAGGAAGCCGAGCACCGCCTGCGCCTCGTCGCGGCGCAGGGCCTCGTCGCGGCGAGCCTCCCACGCCATCCACCCGGTCCACGCAGCGAGGCCGAGGCCAACGAACAGCGCGGCCGTCGTCGCACCCAGCAGGCGTAAGCGCAGGCGCTGGCGCTGCAGCTGCAGTTCGGCCGCGCGCTCACGCGACAGCGCCTCGTCGCGCGCGGCGGCCTCCCGTCGCCGCGCCGGGAGTTGGCGCAGGTTCTGTGCGAGCGGCAGCGCACCGAGCAGCCGCTCTTCGACGCGCATCGCGGCCAGCCTGCGGATGTCCTCGCGCAGCAGCGGATCGGCGACGTCACTTTCCCAGCCCGGCGCGAGTGGCCGACGGAGGTCACCGACCACCATCTGGTACATCAGCACGCCGAGCGCATACAGGTCACTGCGCTGGGTGGGCACGCCGCCCGCGAGCACTTCCGGCGCGCAGTAGATCGCGGCTTTGGACCGCGTGCGATCAGCGAGGGCCTCGGCCGCCAGCGCGTCATCGGCCAGCGCCTCGCCTGCCATCGTCGCCGTGGGCGATGCGTACCCGCCGCCGAGGTCGGCAAGCGCCGTGGACCAGCCTTCGGGCCGCGACGGATCGGCACGCAGGAAGACGTTGCCGGGCTTGAGGTCCTGGTGGACGACGCCCGCCGCGTGAAGCTCGCCGAGCGTTTCCGCGATCTGCGCGACCAGCGCGAGCCGATGTTCGATCGCGAGTCCGCCCACCGGCGCGCGCGCAGCCATCCAGCGCGACAGATCGCCGTCCTCGAAGTACGGGTACTCGACGAACACCGGCGGCTCGTCGAGCTGCCAGCCCAGCGCCGGCGCGAGGCCCGGCACGCGGCGGTCGATCGCCGCGAGATAGCGATGCAGGGCGACTTCGCGGCGAACGTGGCGCAGCCCGTCCTCGCCCAGCCCGATCTTGATCGCGCGAGGCGGCTCGCCGCTCGATGATTCGGCGAGCAGCACGAGGCTGCGCGCGCCGCGGCCCAGCACGCGACGGAAGATCCACCCGGCGCGCCGCGGCACCTCGGTGTCGATCCAGTCGTCATGGTCCGCGGGCTCGACCGGCGCCGCCGAACGCTCGACATCGACCCACTGCACGTCGCCGGCCCAGCGATACCCGTAGCCGTGCACCGACTGCAGCGGTGCCCCGGCCTCCTCGCCGAGTTCGCGCCGGAGGCGGCTGATGGCTTTCGCAAGCGAGTTCTCCGACACCACGCGGCCGGGCCAGGCCGCCTCCAGCAGATCGTCCTTGCCCAGCACCTGGCCGGCGCGCAGCAGCAGGGCGAGCAGCACTTCGTACGAGGACCGGTCGAGCGAGAGCAGTTGGCGACCGCGACGCACCTGCGCCGAGCGCAGGTCGAGCTCGCCACCGGGCCAGCGCAGCAGCCCGCTGCGCGCTCCGTCGGCGGCGGCGCGTGCGCCGGGGTCGATCGTCGACATGGCCTCAGCGGCCCTTGCCGAGCACGAGGTCGAGGATGTCGCCGATGCTGCGATGCTTCTCGAGCGGATGACGCAGCGGCAGCGTCGGATCGAGGCGATAGCGGTTGCGACGGCCGTCGCGCTCGCGCGTCAGCGCGCCCCCCGCCTCGAGCTCGGAAACGATGCGCTGCACGGCGCGTTCGGTGATGCCGACCTTCGCCGCGACGTCGCGCAGCGTCTGCTCCGGATCGGCAGCAAGGCAGACCAGCACGTGGGTGTGGTTGCTGAGAAAGGTCCACGACGCCTCGGCGTCCGCGGGCTTCGCCGCCGACGCGGCCCCCGCTTTCGTCGCGGGCTTCGAAAGCGCGCGCGCGCTCGACGTCTTCACGCGCGACTCACCGGGCGACTTGCGCTGCGGTACTTTTCGCGCTTTAATATTCACGACATTTTTTTCGTGCTTCGGAGATCTCACAATGTCCGCCGTCCTCGCTGAACGCTCCGCCTCGACCCGCTACGTTCCCGCCGCGCTGCCGGCCACCACCGTGCCCGTCGCCGCCGGCGACGGCATCGGCCCCGAGATCATGGCGGCCACGCTCGCCATCCTCAAGGCCGCCGATCCCGCACTCGCCTTCCACGCCGTCACGGTCGGCCTCAAGGCCTACGAGAGCGGGCTGATGGCCGGCATCGGCGAAGACACCTGGAAGGCGATCGACCAGCACAAGATCATCCTCAAGGGCCCGATCACCACGCCGCAGGGCGGCGGCTACAAGTCGGTCAACGTCACGCTGCGCAAGACCCTCGGCCTCTACGCCAACCTGCGTCCCTGCGTGTCCTACCATCCCTACGTCACCGCGCTGCATCCCAAGATGGACGTGGTGATCGTGCGCGAGAACGAGGAGGACACCTACGCCGGCATCGAGCACCGGCAGAGCGATGAAGTGGTGCAGTGCCTTAAGCTGATCACCCGCCCCGGCTGCGAGCGCATCGTGCGCTACGCCTTCGAGTACGCCCGCGCGCACGGGCGCAAGAAGGTCACGTGCATGACCAAGGACAACATCATGAAGCTCACCGACGGCCTGTTCCACAAGGTCTTCGACGAGATCGCGCCGCAGTACCCGGAGATCGCGACCAGCCACATGATCATCGACATCGGCACGGCGCGCATGGCCAGCCGCCCGACCGATTTCGACGTGGTGGTGACGCCCAACCTCTACGGCGACATCCTCTCCGACGTGGCGGCCGAAGTGGCCGGCTCGATCGGGCTGGCCGGCTCGTCGAACATCGGCCACGACTGCGCGATGTTCGAGGCCGTGCACGGCTCGGCACCGGATATCGCCGGGCAGGACATCGCGAATCCGTCCGGCCTGCTGCTGTCGGCGGTCGCGATGCTGGTGCACCTCGGTCGCGCGAAGCCCGCCACCGACATCCACAACGCCTGGCTGTGCACCTTGGAAGAAGGCCTCCACACCGGCGACATCTACCGCGCCGGCGTCAGCACGAAGAAGGTCGGCACCCGCGAATTCGCTGAAGCCGTCATCGAACGCCTGGGCCGCAGGCCGAGCAAGATCGCGGCCGTGGACTACCCCGAGCGCGAGCCGGAATCGCTGGTGCACCCGGACGTCAGCATCCCGCCGCACGTCAACGCGAAGAAGGCGCTGGTCGGCGTCGACGTGTTCCTGAACTGGGATACCGACAGCCGCGACCCGAACGAGCTGGGTGCGGCGCTAGAAAAACTCGCCGGGGACGACTTCCGCCTCGCACTGATCACCAATCGCGGCGTCAAGGTCTATCCGAACGGCAACCCGCAGACCCTGCGCACCGACCACTGGCGCTGCCGTTTCCCGGCGAAGGGCGAGACGGTCGACGGCCAGGCGATTTCGCGCCTGCTGATGCGCATCGCCGAGGCCGGCTTCGATGCGGTCAAGACCGAGAACCTCTACACCTTCGACGGCGTGCGCGGCTACTCGCAGGCGCAGGGCGAGTAAG
>ERZ1066121.395-NODE-395-length-40283-cov-9.681988_pt1 | contig 40283 bp, 37 predicted proteins | sample MGYA00382768_ERZ1066121 | MGnify/ENA primary metagenome ERZ1066121 (study PRJEB33369, sample SAMEA5778351) | biofilm metagenome | biome: Industrial cooling water; feature: Water cooling tower basin; material: Biofilm | place: United Arab Emirates | collected...
TGATCAGGAAATAGAAGATGGCGAAGATCGCCAGATAGGGCAGGAAGCCGATCAGCGCCGCCGTGCCGCCGGCAGCGGCCGCGCCGCCAGCTGCTTGCGCATAGGCCGGGGTTTCGAACATCAGGGTCTCGCTCGGATCAGAGAAATGGTCGGGCTTGGCTCTAGCGGCTTGGCGGAAGTGGCGCAACCACGGCGGTTCCTAACCGCACCGGCTTTGGCTATCCACTGTCCATGGACAACAGCGCTGATCCCCTCTCCCGCATCGCCGCCGCCCTGGAACGCCTGTCGCCTCAGCCGGTCCCGCCCGCCGATCCGGCCAGCGGGCACTGGTTTGGCTGGGATGGCACCGCGCTGGCAAGCGTGCTGCCGGCGCGGCCAGTGTCATTGGCGCTCTATCGCGGGATCGAGGCGCAGGTGCAGGCGGTGCACGACAATCTGGCGCGACATGCCGGCCACCTGCCCGCGCACGACATGCTGCTGTGGGGCGCGCGCGGCATGGGCAAGTCCAGCCTGGTGCGCAGCGTGGTGGCCGATCTGGTCACGGCCGGGCAGGATATCGCCCTGGTGCAGGTGCTGCTGCCGGCGCTGTCAAGCCTGCCCAGCCTGTTCCGGGCGCTGGCCGGGGTGGATCGGCCGTTCGTGGTGTTTCTCGACGATGTCTCGCTGGGCGCTGATGCCAGCGAGGTTCATGCCCTCAGGTCGCTGCTGGATGGCGGCGTGTCGGCACGGCCCGAGCATGTGCGCCTCGCCGTCACCTCCAACCGGCGCCACCTGGTGCCGCGCAGCCTCGCAGAGAACGAGGGGGACGCCATCAACCCCCGTGATGCGGCCGACGATCATCTTGCCCTCGCTGACCGGTTTGGCTTGCGGCTGGGCTTCCACGCCTGCGACCAGGGCCAGTATCTCGCCATGTGCGAAGCCTATGCGGCGGCCAATGGCCTGGCCTTCGATGCCGCCGAGGCGCTGGGCTGGGCCGTGGCGCGCGGCGCGCGTTCTGGCCGGGTGGCCTGGCAGTTCACCGTGGAACAGGCCGGCCGGCAAGGCGTGCGGCTGAGACATCAGCAAGTTGCGTAATGGCAGGAAATGCCAATTTTTCGGCGTTTTCCCTTAGTTGACGAAGCATTTGGCTCTGGCACACTCGCCCGGTGGCGAGGCAGGAGCAACCTGCCCGGCCAGAGCCAATCCCGGGGGAATTTCGATGCGCCTTCTGTCTGCCGCCACCGCCGCCAGTCTTCTTGCGACCGGCCTTGCCGTCACCTTGCCTGCAGCGCCCGCCCAGGCGCAGCAATGGCGTGAGGTAAACTGTGAGAGCTGGAATTATCGCGAAGCCAGTTGCCCGGTGCCGGGTGCGGTGCGCGTGCATCTGTTGCGCGTGACCGGAGGCAGCTGCGTGGAAGGCCAGAGCTGGATCCACGATGGCAACGCCATTCGCGTGCGCAACGGCTGCCGGGCGGTGTTCCGAATCGATACCAACAATGGCTGGGGCGTGGGTGGCTGGGACCCCAATCACAACAACAACAACTGGGGCAACAATTCGCAGGTGCAGCGCATCCGCTGCGAAAGCTGGAATTATCGCGATGCCAGCTGCCCCCTGAACGGCGCCATCAGAAGTGTGCGGCTGACGCGCGTGATTGCTGGCGATTGCCGCGATGGCCAGACCTGGCGCTGGAACCGTCGCGCCGTGATCGTGCGCAACGGCTGTCGCGCCGATTTCGAGGTGCTGCTGGGCGCTGCCGGCTGGCAGGGGGGCAACCGTCCCGGTCCGGGCTGGGGTGGCGGCATCGGTGGCGGTGGTGGCGGCGACTTCGGCGATGGTCGCCCGATCGCCACCATCAACTGCGAAAGCTGGAACTATCGTGAAGGCCGCTGCGCGATCCCGCGCGCCCGGGAGGTTCGGCTGTCGCGCGTGCTGGGGGGCAACTGCGTGGAGGGCCGCACCTGGCGCTGGGAGCAGAGTGCCATCGTGGTCAATGGTGGCTGCCGCGCCGCCTTCGACATATACTGATCCGCACTGTCTGCCACTCGCTCAGAAAGGCACATCTGACCGGCCGGCCATCGTGCGCCTGATCCGATCAGCATGCGACGATGCTGCGCGTTCCGCTGCCCGGCTTGCGTTTGCGGTGAGCCGTGTGTTGCTGCTATGAGACAGGCATGCTCCAACACGAAAGCGCAATCTCTTGAAAACCCTTGGCCTGATCTGGCGCGTCCTTGTTGGCATCAAGGATTTTCTGGTGCTGTCGCTGCTGGCCCTGTTCTTCATCGGCCTGTCGGCGCTGCTGTCGGCGGGCAAGACTGTCACCTCCGTGCCTGATGGCGGCGCGCTGGTCATCGCCCTGCAGGGCGCGCTGGTGGACCAGTCGGCTGAAGCCTCTCCATTCGAAGCCGCTGGCGGCGGCGGCATGGCGGAAGTGCAGGCCCGCGATGTCATCCGCGCGCTCGATCGCGCCGCGGCTGACAAGCGCATCAAGGCCGTCGTGCTGGAACTTGATGGCTTTGCCGGCGGCGGCCAGGCCAATGTCGCCGCCGTGGCCGATGCGATTGCCCGGGTGCGCAGCGCCGGCAAGCCGGTGCATGCCTGGGCCACGGCTTATGGCGATGATGCCTGGCTGCTGGCCTCGGCCGCGAGCCGCGTGTGGGTCAACCCGCTGGGCGGCGTGATCGTGACGGGGCCGGGCGGCTCGCGGCTCTATTTCGCGCGGGCGCTCGAAAAATTGCAGGTGGATGTGAACGTGTTCCGGGTCGGCACCTACAAGTCGTTCGTCGAGCCCTACACGCGCGCTGCCGCCTCGCCGGAGGCCAAGGCCGCCGATCAGGCGCTGGCCGGCAATCTGTGGGCCAGCTGGCTGGCCGACGCGAAGCGACACCGCCCGAACGCTGACGTTGAGGCCTATGTGGCGCAGCTGCCGCAACGACTTGGCGCAGCAGGTGGTGATGGTGCGCAGGCGGCGCTGGCAGCGGGCCTGGTGGATCGCATCGGCAACCGTGACGCCTTTGAAGCGGCGATCATCCAACTGGTCGGCGATGGCGACCCTGAGCCCTGGGGCCGCTATCGCGGCATCTCGCAGGACGATTATCTCGGCGCCACCGGCAGCAAGCGTAGCGGCGATGCCGTGGGCGTCGTCTATGTGAGCGGCAATATCGTGGATGGCGAGGCGCCACGCGGTACCGCCGGCAGTGCCACCATCCGCCAGGCCCTGCAGGAGGCGCTGGCCGCCGATGACGACATCAAGGCACTGGTGGTGCGGGTTGATTCTGGTGGCGGTTCGGTGACGGCCTCCGAGGAAATCCGCGCCGCTCTGCTGGCCGCCAAGGCCGATGGCCTGCCAGTGGTGGCCAGCTTTGGCCCGGTGGCCGCGTCCGGTGGCTATTGGGTGGGCACCGCGGCGGACGAGATTTTTGCCCAACCCGGTACCATCACCGGTTCGATCGGGGTGTTCGCCATCCTGCCCAGCTTCCCGCGCGCCCTGAACGAGATCGGCATCAATGCTGATGGCGTGAAGACGACGCCCTACAGCGGCGAGCCCGACATCGTGGCTGGCCTGTCGCCGCAGGTGCGTCAGGTGCTGCAGATGGGCGTGGAGGATGTCTATCGCCGCTTCCTGAAGATCGTTGGCGAGGCCCGCAAGCTGCCGGTGGCCGAGGTGGACCGCGCCGGCCAGGGCCGCGTGTGGTCTGGCAGCGAGGCAAAGCGGCTGAAACTGATCGACAATTACGGTGGCCTTGATGCCGCCATCGCCGCTGCGGCCAAGCGGGCCGGCATCGAAGGCGAGGTGCGCGTGGTGGATATCGAGAAGCCGGAACCGGCGTGGATCAAGGCGCTGCGCAGCTTTGACCGCAGCGAGGCGGAGGAACAGGCGCGCGACCCATGGGCCGTAGCCGTGCGGGCCTCGCGCCTGCGTATGCTCGCCGCCGCGCAGGACCTTGCCTTCCTGGCCTCTGGCCGGGGCGCCACGATGCAGGCGGCCTGTGTGGAATGCGCGGTGGCAGGCTCGCCCCGCCCAGCGGCGGCGCGGCAGGCCACGGGTTTTCTGGCTCAGCTGTCCGGCTTGTCGGGCCGGTAACCGGGCAGCGCCAGGCCAGTCGTGATGGCAAGGGCGCGCAGGCCAAATCCGGCCGCCGCGCCGATCAGCGCCGCTGGCCACAGGGACAAGCCGAGAAGCGTCAGACCGACGTAGGTCCCTGCCCCCAGCGCCGCGGCCGAGACGTATATTTCCCGACGCAACAGGATGGACGGTTCGCCAGCCAGAAGATCGCGCACGATGCCGCCGAAGCTGGCGGTGAGCACGCCCATCGCCACGGCCACCAGCGGCGGCACGCCGGCGCCCAGCGCCTTGGCGGCACCCAGCACCGAATAGGCGCCCAGCCCGATGGCATCGAACCACAGCAGTGCGTCGAGCCGCCAGCGATCAGCCTTCAGCAGCCACACCGAGGCGGCGGCCACCATGCAGATGCCGAGATAATCGGAACGCCCCACCCAGAACACCGGCGCCCCGATCAGCAGATCGCGCAGCGTGCCGCCGCCGATGCCAGTGACGGCCGCGAAGAAGGCGAAGGTGACGATGGTCTGCTTGATGCGGGCTGCCGCGAGCGCGCCGGAGACGGCAAAGACAGCCACGCCGGCCATGTCCGCCGCGGCCAGCAGCGGTTCCAGCGGCGGGATGGGCAGCGCCGCCATCAGCGCCGCCAGAAATGCCGCACGGTGAGCAGCGCGCCGGTGAGCACCACGCCCAGCGACAGCAAGGTCGCCGCGATGATCACCGGGCCATGCGTGTTCTCGCGGTCCTGCCAGTCCATGATGTGCAGACCCCAGAACAGATCATAGAAGCGCCACCACGGCGTGCGCACCGCGCCGATGTCGCCCTGGGTGGTGATGTAGACGCGAACATCGTCGGCGAACTCGACCCGGAAGCCCGAAGTTTCCCGCCAGTCGCTGGCCGGGGTGTCCGGCGTGATGGCCGTGACGGTCACCGGCCCGTCCATCTTGGTGCCAGCACGGGCAATCGCCTCGGCCTGGGCTGCGGTGATGGCGATGGTCTGGCCGGTCGCCGCATCGAGCAGCCGCTTGCCCTGCCCGTCCGTCAGCTTCCACACCGGCTTGCCCAGCAGACTGCCCAGTTCCAGCTTTTCCACGCCGGCAAGAGCGGGCAGCGCAGCCGGCACCTGAAGTGCCGCTGGCTCGCGCCGCAACGTCGTCCCCCGCACATCGTCCAGCGGACGGGCCACCATCACCAGGCCCGATGCCACCCACAGGATGATCTGGACGCCAACGATCACGCCGCCCCACAGATGGAGCCAGCGAACGGTGCCAGTGGCGCGCGGGGAGAGCATGCAGGCGGTGTAGCCGGGTGCGGGCGGGGCGTCACCCCTTTGAACCAGTTTGCCCGTCGCTCCGGACGTGATCCGGGGCCCAGCTGATCTGGCCCGGTATTGAAGGCGCGCACGGGATGAGAGGCCGGCCCAAGCGGGCACGGCCGGCGGCGGAGCCGCCGAGTCCGTTCCGGGTGCCGAAGGAAGAAGCAAGAAAGAGCTTGGCGGACCCATGCCGTCGGACGAGTCAAAAAGGGCGGGGAATGCCCCGCCCTTTTCGCTCGCCGTCCGAGCTTGCGCGAGTCGGTGCGCGGCACGCGCACGCGCCGCGCTGCGCTACATATGGATCGGCTTGCCCGTCACCGCCATCGCCGCTTCCTTCAGCGCTTCCGGGTGGGTCGGATGCGCATGGCAGGTCAGCGCGATGTCTTCAGACGAGGCACCAAACTCCATCGCCTGCGCCGCCTGGGCGATCATCGTGCCGGCCATGCTGCCGATGATGTGCACGCCGAGCACGCGGTCGGTCTTCGCATCGGCCAGCACCTTCACGAAGCCATCGGTGTCGCGGTTGGTCTTGGCTCTGCTGTTGGCGGCAAACAGGAACTTGCCCACCTTGTAGGCGACGCCTTCCGCCTTCAGTTCCTCTTCCGTCTTGCCCACAGTGCCCACTTCCGGGTGGGTGTAGACCACCGCCGGGATCACGGCGTGGTTCACATAACCGGCCAGCCCGGCGATATTGTCGGCGCAGGCGAGGCCTTCATCCTCGGCCTTGTGCGCCAGCATCGGGCCTTCCACCACGTCGCCGATGGCCCAGATGCCAGGCACGGCGGTGGCGAAATGATGATCGATGGGAATGCGCCCCTTGGCATCGAGCGCAAGGCCGGTTGCCGCCAGGTTCAGCCCGTCCGTGTTGGGCCGACGGCCGATGGAGAGCAGCACCACGTCGGCCTCGATCGTCTCGGCGGCACCACCGGCAGCGGGCTCGACGGTTACGACAGCGCCGGCGCCCTTGCGCTCCACGCTTGTCACCTTGGTGGCGGTCTTCAGCACCAGGCCCTGCTTCTTCAGGATGCGGGCGAAGGCGTCGGCCACTTCGATATCCATCGCCGGCACGATGCGCGGCGCATATTCAACGACAGTCACCTTCGCGCCCAGACGCCGCCACACGCTGCCCATTTCGAGGCCAATGTAGCCGCCGCCGATCACCACCAGATGCGCCGGCACCTTTGGCAGGCTCAGCGCCTCGGTGGAGGTGATGATCACCTCGCCATCCGGTGCCATGCCGGGCAGCAGCGCCACTTCGGAACCGGTGGCGATGACGAAGTTCCTCGCGGTGATGGTGCGGTCACCCACCTTCACGGTCTTCGCGTCGATGAAGCTGGCCTCGCCCTTCACCCACTCCACCTTGTTCCTCTTGAACAGCATCTCGATGCCGCCGGTGAGCTCCTTCACCGCCTTGTCCTTCTCCCCCAGCAGGGTCGGCAGATCGATCGAGACATTGTCCGCCTTCACGCCGAACTTGGCGAGATGGCCACCGGCCAGTTCCTCGTAAAGATGGCTGCCATTCAGCAGCGCCTTGGACGGGATGCAGCCGACATTGAGGCAGGTGCCGCCCAGCGCGCCGCGCTTTTCGATGCAGGCGACCTTCAGGCCGTGCTGCGCGGCGCGGATGGCGGCGACATAACCGCCAGGGCCGCCGCCGATGATGACGACATCATAATCCGGGTTGGCCATTTCATGGCTCCTTACAGGTCGATCAGCAGGCGCGCCGGATCTTCAATGGCTTCCTTGACGCGCACCAGGAAGGTCACGGCCTCGCGGCCATCGATCAGCCGGTGATCATAGGACAGCGCCAGATACATCATCGGCCGCACCACCACCTGGCCGCTGCGCACCACCGGGCGATCCTCCACCCGGTGCAGGCCCAGCACGCCCGATTGCGGCGGGTTGAGGATGGGGGTGGACAGCAAGGAGCCGAACACGCCGCCGTTGGAGATGGTGAAGTTGCCGCCTTGCAGCTCCTCGATCTTCAGCGTGCCCTTGCGGGCGCGGTCTCCGAAATCGGCGATCTGCTTCTCGATCTCGGCAAAGGTCCTGGCCTGTGCATCCTTCAGGATCGGCACGACGAGGCCGCCGGGCGAGGAGACCGCGATGCCCAGGTCGGCATAGTCCTTGTAGACGATCTCGTCGCCCTCGATGGCGGCGCCGACCGACGGCACGTCCTTCAATGCCAACACCACGGCCTTGGCGAAGAAGGACATGAAGCCGAGGCGCACGCCGTGCTTCTTCTCGAACATGTCCTTGTAGCGGGCGCGAGCCTCGATCACGGCCGTCATGTCCACGTCGTTGAACGTGGTCAGCATGGCGGCGGTGTTCTGGGCTTCCTTCAGCCGGCGCGCGATGGTCTGCCGCAAGCGGGTCATGCGCACGCGCTCTTCGCGGCGGCTGGTGGCGGCGGGTGCCGGCGCGGTGGCGGCCGGCGGCGCTGCGGTGGCGGCCTTGACGCGCACGGTGCCGGCTTCGATGGCGGCCAGCACATCGCCCTTGGTGAGACGGCCATCCTTGCCAGTGCCGCTGATGCTGGCGGGATCGAGATTGTAGGTATCGATCAGCACGCGCACCGCCGGGCTGATCGCTTCATAGTCCATGGTTCCGGTGGCGATCACCGGATCGGGCTTTGCCAGTTCCGGCGCGGCGGCTTCCACCGTCACCGCAGGCCTGGCGGGCGGCGCGCTGGCAACAGCCGCGCCTTCCTCGATGCGGGCAATCAGCGCACCCACCGTCACGGTGTCGCCGGGCTTGAACAATTGCTCGCCCATCACGCCGGCCACCGGGGCCGGCACTTCCACCGCCACCTTGTCGGTTTCCAGCGCCACGATCGGCTCGTCGGCCGCCACGGCCTCGCCGGGCTGCTTCAGCCACTGGCCAACGCTGGCCTCGGTGATGGATTCGCCCAGGGCGGGCACGATGACATCAACAGCCATGGGTGTGCTTTCTCACTTGCTCTTCTTGAGGCCACGGCGGATCGCGGCCTTCACTTCGGTTGTGCTGGCGCCCAGCGCCTCGGCGATCAGCTTGGCCTGTTCGGCATTGTGGCGCTTCAAGAGGCCAGTGGCGGTGGCGGCGGCGGCGGCGCGGCCGGCATAGAGCGGGCGCCGGCCCAGCGCTTCCTCGATCAGCGGCGCGACGAACGTCCAGGCGCCGCCGTTCTGCGGCTCTTCCTGGGCCCACACCAATGTTTCGAGGTTGGGGAACCTGGCGGCATATTCGGCCACCACGTCGCCGGGGAACGGATAGAGCTGTTCCACCCGCAGCAGATAGACATCGTCGCGGCTGTCCTTCTCGGCGGCGTCGAGCAGATCATAATAGACCTTGCCGGTGCACAGCACGAGGCGCCGGACCGCTTTGGGATCACAGGGCTTCAGATCATCCAGGCAGCGGTGGAAGCTGGTGCCGGCGCCCATGTCGGCCAGCTTCGACACTGCCCGCTTGTGGCGCAGCAGCGATTTGGGGGTGAACACCACCAATGGCTTGCGAAAATCGCGCAGCATCTGGCGTCGCAGCAAGTGGAAGAAATTGGCCGGGGTGGTGCAGTTGGCCACCTGGATATTGTCTTCCGCGCACAGGCTCAGGAAACGCTCGACGCGGGCCGAGCTGTGCTCGGGCCCCTGCCCCTCATAACCATGCGGCAGCAGCATGACGAGGCCGTTGGCGCGCAGCCACTTGATCTCGCCCGACACGATGAACTGATCGATGATGGTCTGGGCGCCGTTGACGAAGTCGCCGAACTGCGCCTCCCACAGGACCAGGCTCTTCGGATCAGCCAGCGCATAGCCATATTCAAAGCCGAGCACGCCGAACTCCGAGAGCGGGCTGTCCAGCACCTCGAAGCGGCTGTCCATCGCCTTCAGCGGCACATAGCGGCCGCCGTCCTTCTGGTCGGTCCACACCGCGTGGCGCTGGCTGAAGGTGCCGCGCCCGCAGTCCTGTCCAGACAAGCGCACACCATAGCCATCCTTCAAGAGCGCACCAAAGGCCAGCGCCTCGGCGGTCGCCCAGTCAACATTCTCGCCGCTGGCGAACATCTCGGCCTTGGCATCGAGCACGCGGGCCAGGGTGCGGTGGATGTTGAAGCCATCGGGCACGCTGGTCAGCTGCTTGCCGATCTCCCGCAGTTCGGTCATCGACACGCCGGTCATCGCGGCCCGGCGGCTGTGGATGCCTTCCTTGGGCCGGCCCAGGCCCGCCCAGCGGCCGCCGAACCAGTCCGCCTCGTTGGCCTTGAAGCTGGCAGCGGCGTCGAACTCGTCCTCCAGCATGTTGACGTAACTGTCGATCATGCCCTTGTAGTCGGCGTCCGACACCACGCCCTCGCGGCGCAGCCTGTCGGCATAGATCTCGCTCACCGGCTTCTTCTTGCCGATCGCGGCATACATCAGCGGCTGCGTGAAGCTCGGCTCGTCGCTTTCGTTGTGGCCGAAGCGCCGATAGCACCACATGTCGATCACCACGTCGCGGCCGAAGCGCTGCCGGAATTCGGTGGCGACCTTGGTGGCGAAGGTCACGGCTTCCGGATCATCGCCGTTCACGTGGAAGATCGGCGCCTGCACGATCTTGGCCACGTCTGACGGATAGGGCGAGGAGCGCGCGAACTGCGGGGAGGTGGTGAAGCCGACCTGGTTGTTCACCACGAAATGGATGGTGCCGCCGGTGTTGTAGCCGGTGAGACCGGAAAAGCCGAAGCATTCCGCCACGATGCCCTGCCCGGCAAAGGCAGCATCGCCGTGCAGCAGCACCGGCATCACCTGGGTGCGCTTCGTATCGCCGATCATCGTCTGGATGGCGCGCACCTTGCCCAGCACCACAGGATCAACCGCTTCGAGGTGCGACGGATTGGGGACGAGGGACAGGTGCACCTTGTTGCCGTCGAACTCGCGGTCCGTGCTGGTGCCGAGGTGATATTTGACGTCGCCCGAGCCGCCGACATCATCCGGGTTGGAGGAGCCGCCGGCGAATTCATGGAAGATGGTGCGGAAGGGTTTCTGCATCACATTGGCCAGCATGTTGAGCCGGCCGCGGTGCGGCATGCCGAAGATGATCTCGGTCACGCCGAGCGCCCCGCCCACCTTGATGATCGATTCCATCGCCGGGATCATCGCCTCGCCGCCATCAAGGCCGAAGCGCTTGGTGCCGACATATTTGCGGCCCAGGAAGCGCTCATACTGCTCGGCTTCCACCAGCTTGTTGAGGATGGCGCGCTTGCCCTGCAAGGTGAAGTGGATTTCCTTGTCCCGTCCCTCGAACTTCTCCTGCAGGAAACGACGCTCTTCCACGTCGTTGATGTGCATATATTCGAGGCCGACATTGCCGCAGTAGTTGCGCTGCAGGATGCTCACCAGCTCGCGGATGGTGGCGGTGGTGAGGCCAAGCGCGCCGCCAACATGCACGGGCCGGTCAAGATCGCCCTCGCCAAAGCCGTGCCAGCCGGGCGTCAGGTCAGCCGGCAGGTCGCGGGTGGCAAGGCCAAGCGGATCGAGATTGGCCGCCAGATGCCCGCGCACGCGATAGGTGCGGATCAGCATCATGGCGTTGATCGAATCCTGCGCCGCCCGGGCAATCTCCTCCGGGCTGGCGCCAGCGGCAGCGGCACTGGCCGCCGCACGGCCAGCCACCTTGCTCACGCTTTCGGCGAACATGCCGCTGGCATCGAGCCCGCGGGTCAGATCATCGCCCGGCAGGATCGGCCAGTGCGGCCGGGCCCAACTCGGCGCCGGCCGATCTTCCGGGCCGGGCAGCAGGGCTTGGGTGTCCATTGGAACAATCCTCAGATCAACAATCCTGCCATGTTTAGCGGCACATGGCGGCCGTGTCATGACAAACTGCCGCATGCCAGCCATATCGGCAGGGCATGCGGCCTGTCGGCGTCATGCCGGCGGGACTCAGCCCTTCAGCACCTCGACCAGCGTTTCACCGAGCAGCGACGGCGACGGCGAGACGCGGATGCCGGCAGCTTCCATCGCGGCGATCTTGCTTTCGGCATCGCCCTTGCCGCCCGACACGATGGCACCGGCATGGCCCATGCGGCGGCCGGGAGGCGCGGTGCGGCCGGCGATGAAGCCCACCATCGGCTTCTTGCGGCCGCGCTTCGCTTCGTCCTTCAGGAACTGGGCGGCCTGCTCCTCGGCGTCGCCGCCGATCTCGCCGATCATGATGATGGACTGGGTGGCGTCATCGGCGAGGAACAGCTCCAGCACGTCGATGAAGTTGGTGCCGTTCACCGGGTCACCGCCGATGCCCACCGCCGTCGTCTGGCCCAGGCCCACGGCGCTGGTCTGGTGCACGGCTTCATAGGTGAGCGTGCCGGAACGCGAGACGACGCCGACGCTTCCCTTCCTGAAGATGTTGCCCGGCATGATGCCGATCTTGCACTCGCCAGGGGTCAGCACGCCGGGGCAGTTCGGGCCGATGAGGCGGGTCTTCGAGCCCTGCAGGGCGCGCTTCACGCGCACCATGTCCAGCACCGGGATGCCTTCGGTGATGCAGACCACCAGCGGGATTTCGGCGGCGATGGCCTCGCAGATGGCGTCAGCAGCGCCGGGCGGCGGCACATAGATCACGCTGGCATCGGCGCCGGTGGCTTCACGCGCCTGCGCCACGGTGTCGAACACCGGCAGGCCGAGATGGGTGGAACCGCCCTTCCCCGGCGCGGTGCCGCTAACCACCTTGGTGCCATAGGCGATGGCCTGTTCCGAATGGAACGTGCCCTGCTTGCCGGTGAAGCCCTGCGTGATGACGCGGGTGTTTTTGTGCACGAGGATGGACATGGCTCAGGCGGCCTTCTTCACTTCGGCGACAATCTTCGCTGCCGCGTCACCCAGGTTGTCGGCGGAGACGATCGGCAGGCCCGAGCCCGCCAGGATCTGCTTGCCGAGTTCGACATTGGTGCCTTCGAGGCGCACCACCAGCGGCACCGAGAGGCTCACCTCCCTGGCCGCCGCAATAATGCCTTCCGCGATGATGTCGCAGCGCATGATGCCGCCGAAGATGTTGACCAGGATGCCCTTCACTGACCTGTCCTGCAGGATCAGCTTGAAGGCCGCCGTCACCTTCTCCTTGCTGGCGCCGCCGCCGACATCAAGGAAGTTGGCCGGCTCCGCGCCGTTCAGCTTGATGATGTCCATGGTCGCCATGGCCAGGCCGGCGCCGTTCACCAGGCAGCCGATGTTGCCATCCAGCTTGATGAAGGCGAGATCATACTTGCTGGCTTCCACCTCCGCCGGGTCTTCCTCGGTCAGGTCGCGCAGGAGCGCCAGATCCGGGTGGCGATACATGGCGTTGCTGTCGAACCCCACCTTGGCATCCAGCACCATCAGCGCGCCTGTCCCCGTGATGGCCAGCGGGTTGATCTCGATCTGGCTGGCATCGGTGCCGACGAAGGCTTCATAGAGCTTCATCGTGATGTTCTCGGCCTGCTTGGCGAGATCGCCGGACAGGCCCAGCGCGGCCGCCACCGCACGGCCATGGTGCGCCATCACGCCGGTGGCTGGATCGATGGTGATGGTGTGGATCTTTTCGGGATGGTGGTGCGCCACCTCTTCGATGTCCATGCCGCCTTCGGTCGAGGCCACGATGGCGATACGGCCGGTGGCGCGATCGACCAGCATGGCGAGGTAGAACTCCTTCTCGATGTCGACGCCGTCGGTGACATAGAGGCGGTTGACCTGCTTGCCGGCCGGGCCGGTCTGGATCGTCACCAGCGTGTTGCCCAGCATGTCCGTGGCTGCGCTGCGCACCTCGTCGGCGGTCTTCGCCAGCCGCACACCGCCCTTGGCTTCCGGCGGCAGTTCCTTGAACTTGCCCTTGCCGCGCCCGCCGGCGTGGATCTGCGCCTTCACGACATAGAGCGGGCCGGGCAGCTGCTTCACCGCCGCCACCGCCTCCTCAACGCTCATCGCCGCAACGCCGGCCGGCACGGGGACGCCAAATTTGGCCAGCAGTTCCTTGGCCTGATACTCGTGGATATTCATGTCCTACCCCTCGGTCGTCCGGTTGCTGCTCAAGCCAGCGACGGATCAATGCCCTTGCAGGCCGTCAGCAGTTCCTTCACCGCATCAACGCTGACCTGGAAATTGGCCTTGGCGCTGTCCGACAAGGCGATCTCGACGATGCGCTCGACACCGCCGGCGCCCAGGATCACCGGCACGCCGACATAAAGATCGGACACGCCATATTGGCCCGACAGGTTCACCGCGCAGGGCAGCAGGCGCTTCTGGTCATGGAGGTACGCCTCGGCCATCTCGATGGCGCTGGTGGCCGGCGCATAATAGGCGCTGCCGGTCTTCAGGAGGGCGACGATCTCGCCACCGCCCGAACGGGTGCGCTGCACGATGGCGTCGATGCGCTCCTGCGTGGACCAGCCCATCCGGATCAGATCGGGCACCGGGATGCCGGCCACGGTCGAATACTCGATCACCGGCACCATCGTGTCGCCATGGCCGCCGAGCACGAAGGCGTTCACATCGCGCACGCTCACCTTGAACTCTTCAGCGAGGAAGTGACGGAAGCGCGCCGAGTCCAGCACGCCGGCCATGCCGACAACCATGTGGTGCGGCAGGCCGGAGAATTCACGCAGCGCCCACACCATGGCATCCAGCGGGTTGGTGATGCAGATCACGAAGGCGCCCGGCGCGTGGGTCTTGATCCCCTCGCCCACCGCTTTCATCACCTTGAGGTTGATGCCCAGCAGATCGTCGCGGCTCATGCCCGGCTTGCGGGCGACACCGGCGGTGACGATGATCACATCGGCGCCGGCAATATCGGCATAATCGTTGGAGCCCTTCAGGTTCACGTCAAAGCCTTCGACCGGCGCGCACTGGGCCAGATCGAGCGCCTTGCCCTGCGGCACGCCTTCCACCACGTCGAACAGCACGATGTCTCCCAGCGCCTTCTGCGCTGCGAGATGGGCGAGCGTGCCGCCGATGTTGCCGGCGCCGATGAGGGCGATCTTCTTGCGGGCCATGAGGCGTTCTCCGTCAGTTGAGTCGGTCAGAATGTCGCAGGCTGGATAGAGCGGCACGGGCCAGTGTGCAACCGCAGCAAACCCCTATCCGGGCAAAACTGGCAGGCGGTTGCAGCTAAGCGCCGTGGCCTAGTGCCAGATATCCGGCCGACTGCATCTCCATCAGCCGGCTGACCGTGCGCTCGAACTCAAAGCTGCTGTCGCCCGCGACATAGAGCCGGTCGGGCGGCGCATCGGCGGCCGCCACCAGCTTGACCTTCTGTTCGTAGAGCGCGTCGATCAGGTGGATGAAGCGGATCGCCTCGTTGCGGTTTTCCGGCCCCATCACCGGAATGCCGACGATGAAGATCGTGTGATAATGGCGGGCGATGGCCAGATAGTCAGCAGCGCCCAGCGGTTGCCGGCACAGGCGGGCAAAGCTGAACACCGCAACGCCCTTCAGCGACTTGGGCACGAACAAGGTGCGGCCGCCCGGCAGCTCCAGTTCCGCCGTCGGCACATGGGCGCGGTCTTCCACCGGATAGTCGGTCATCCGGAAGAAGGCGGCAGAGAGCGCGGCGGTGGCCTCCGGGCCGTTGGGGACATGCCAGGTCTGCGTGCCGGCCAGGCGCTGCAGGCGATAATCGGTCGGGCCGTCCAACGTCACCACGTCCATGCGCTCGCCAATCAGGTCGATGAAGGGCAGGAACAGGTGGCGATTGAGGCCATCCTTGTAGAGATCACGCGGCGGCCGGTTGCTGGTGGTCACCACGGTGACGCCGCGCTCCAGCAGGGCGGTGAACAGGCGGGACAGGATGGCAGCGTCGGCAATGTCCTTGACCTGCATCTCGTCGAAGCAGAGCAGGCGGGCAGATGCGGCAATCTGGTCGGCAACGCTGATCAGCGGATCATGATCGCCAGCCTGGCGGCGGGCGTGGATGGCGCCATGCACCTCGGCCATATACTCATGGAAGTGCGCCCGGCGCTTGGGGCTGACGGTGGAGGTCTCGAAAAACAGGTCCATCAGCATGGACTTGCCGCGCCCGACGCCGCCCCAGATGTAGAGGCCCCTTGGCCGGGGCGGCTCAGCCTTGCCGAACAGGCGGCCCAGGAGGCCCGGTTGCGAGATAGGCCGCGCAATTTCGGCTTCCAGCACCGCCAGGCGCTGCACCACGGCTGCCTGCGCGGCATCGGGCTTCAACTCGCCCGCTGCCACCAGGTCGGCGTAGCGCGCCGGAAGGTCAGTCAACCTGGGTCTCTCCAGGCCGTGCGGCATGGCCCTCGCCATCCGGGCGGGCGACGCGCGGCACCTTGCGCATCGTGCCGGTGAAGCTGGCGAGATTGACCCCGTCCTGCGTGACGAGGCCGCGCACGAACAGCATCTTGCCGGTTTCCTTCAAGATCTCGCCATGCGCCTCGATCGGCTTGCCGACGATCCCGGCCGACAGGAAATCGGTGGCGCAGCTCAAGGTGACGGCGGCGGAATTTTCGAGCTGGCGGAAGATGAAGGCGAACATCGCCATGTCGATGAACGACATGATGAAGCCGCCATGCAGATAGCCCAGGCCATTGGAATGCTTGCGCGCCGTCTCCATGCGGCATTCGACGCCGCGCGGCCCTTCGCGGAAATAGAAATCGCCCAGCATCGAGGCAAAGCGCCCATCCGGGTCGCGGCGCCAGCAGGTCCAGCCCGCGTTGGGGCCTTCGGTGATCAGTTCGCGTGACATGGCTGGCGGGTTAGCGGCGCTCGGCGCCCGCGTAAAGTCTCAGCCGATCCCCAGGCGCTGGCGCAGCCGGTCCAGGCGCGAGGGCTGCATCTTCACGCCAGCCGGCTCGGCGGCGGTGGCCGCGGCCAGCGCTTCGGCCTCCTTCATCAGCGCCGCCATGTCGCGGACAGCCGCTGCGGGGCCGACCTGCGCCGGGTCCGCCCCCGGGCCCTTGCGCCCCTTGGCGGACACAAACCGTTCCAGCGGCAGATCGCCGCCATCCAGCGGCTGCCGCAACAGGCCGCCGGGATTGCCGGCATCACCGGGCTGGCGCGGCTTGTAGACCAGGTTGCCGGCCTCGCTGACGGCGCTTTCCTTCGCAAGGATCAGCAGCGCGGTCACATTGCCGCGCACGCCGCCCGATGTACTGTTGCGCAGCACGATGGCCGGCACCAGGCCGCCCGCTGTCTCGCCACTGGGGTCCTTTGGCCCCTTGATGCCCACAAAGGCGTTGGGCGAGGCCAGCACGCTGTTCTGCTCCACCACGGCGCCGCGCACGTCGCTCAGCGAAATCCCGGAGCGGGCCGAGCCGTGGTAGATATTGTGGCGCACCGCAAAATCCCGGTGAAAGCCTTCCGGCGCGGTGCCGCGTTCAAAATCCTCGGCACGGACGAACAGGCCTTGCGCCGGCTGCGCCCCGCCGCCGGCCAGATAATTGCCGGTCACCTCCACCCGCGAGGAGCCGGACGGGCGATTGCGGGTCCAGAACTGGATGAAATCGGCATGTTCGCCGGTGTCATAGCGCGGCCGGAAGCGGCGCATCAGATTGTGGCGGATGGCAACGCCGTGGCAGTTGCTGAAGTTCAGCCCCTCCCGCACCGTTTCGACGACATTGCCGGAAAAGATCACGCCGCGGCTGCTGTCGAGGATCGCGGTGAGCCGCAGCTGGTGGAAGCGCGAGCCGCTGATCACCACTGCTTCGGCATTGCGGATGGCCAGGCCATAGGCTTCCTCGTTGCGCACGCCCGGATCATTGCCGTGGCCCACGAACTCCACATCGCTGATGCCGATGCGCCGCGCCGCCGTGATGCTGAGCGCCGCGCCGCGGCTGGGCGCGCCGGCCAGCGTGATGCCGCTCACCAGCCAGTTGTCGGCGCCCGGCTGGAACTGCAACTGGGTGATCCGCGCCGTGCGCGGGCCGGTGATGCGCACTTCGCCCTGCGCCATCGCCCGGTCGATGGCGATGCTGCCATAATCGCCGGGCGCCAGCCTGATGATGGTGCCGGGTTCCGCGCCGGCAATCGCCCTGAGCAGTGCCGCACGATCAGCAACAGCCGCCACCGGCGCGGCGGCCGGCAGCGGGGCCAGCGGCACGGCGAACCCGGCGACAAGGAGGCCGATCATCTGCCTGCGGCTGGCCCTCATCTTGTGGCCAGCGCCGTCCCCCGCGCGAAGGCCGGACCCGCCAGCGCCTGCGGCTCGCGGCTGCCGCCCAGCCTGTGCTGCTGCCGGCGGGCCAGCGCCAGCGTGGCAATGGCAAAGACCATCAGGATATAATTGTTGTCGGTATGGCTGATCACATAGGCGCTGATCACGAAGTTGAGCACGCCCAGTGCCAGCACGCCCGCCATCTCCTCCTCCTCGCCATCGGCGCGCAGGAAGGTTTGCACGCCGATCCACACCAGCCTGAAATAGAAGCCGAAATAGCAGACAAAGCCCAGCACGCCGATATCCACCAGCTGGTTGATCCACAGGCTGTCCACCACCGGCCGGGTGGTCTTGGTGTTGCTGATGCCCACCACGTCGGGCGAATTGCCCACGCCCACCCCGATCGGGTTCTTGGCCAGCTGCGACCAGGCATTCTCCCACTGTTTCTCGCGGCTGTCGTTGCTGGCTGCGTGCTGGGCGCCGCCAAAGGTATACATCTGCAGCCGGTGGCTGGTTGCCAGCGCGCCGCCCATCAGGCCCATGCACACCAGCAACAGCACCACCATGATGCCGCCAGGCAGGCTGTCGCCGCGCGTTCGGAAGAAGCTGGTGCGGATCAGCACCAGGCCAGCCAGCCCGAACAGCGAGGAGAACAGCGGAATGAAGGCGGTGCGCGCGTTGGCAAACCACACGGTGTGCAGGATCAGCGGCACCAACGCCCAGGCCAGCACGCGCGCCCGCCCCTTGGCCCGCCACACCTTGTAGATGAAGAGGGGCAGCAGCAGGTTGAGATACTGGGTGTAATAGAGCACCACCGGGAACACCGAGCGGATGCGATAGCGGCTGTCCCCCACGCGGGCCTGCGGCGAATAGATGATCTCGATGGCCACCGGATCGATCTGCATGAAGCTGGGGACATAGCCCACCCACGGCGGGACCTGCATGATGTTTTCCAGCACCGCGATCAGCATGCTGGCAATGCCGCCCAGCAGGATCACGTTCAGAACCCTGTCCACATTGCCCACAGTGGCAAACAGCCAGGCCGCCATGACCATCGGCGCCAGGGCCAGCGTTTCCTGCAGCAGGCCATAAGTGAAGCTGCCCAGCGGGTCGCGGGCCAGCGGCAGCACGGCAATCGCAATGCAGATATAGCCCACATAGAGGCGGAAGGCCCAGCGATCCCATGTCAGGAGGTCGGCCACCTTGCGCCGGCTGGTGGCATCCTGCGGGAAATGCGCCAGCATCATCACCAGCATCACCGCCAGCATGATGCGCGGCGGCGTGAGCCAGGGCAGGCCCGGCAGCACGATGGCGATATACGACGGCCACAGCGCCATCAGCGCCAGATAGATGGTGAGCAGCTTCATGAAGGGCGGCTTGTCCGGCCGGTCCACATCGGGCAGCAGCCACAGGATCAGCACGGTGAAGATGCCGATCGGAAAGCCCACGAACTTCAGGGCCAGGGTGCCGCCAACGGCCACGAACAGGCCAGTGAACATCGCCAGCAGGACGCCGGTGAGGAACAGCGCGATCTTCACCACCGGCCACAGCGCGTGATATTCCGGCGTGTAATATTGCGGCAGGATGCGACGGGCGCGGCGGCGGAACAGGGTGCGGCGCGCGGAACCGGGCAACAGGGTGGAATCGAACGTGGAGGCCATCTCAGCGGCCCTGCCCGATTGCCGTCAACAGCAGCATTTGAACACCCTCACCCATCACTTGCGGATACGACCGGCAAGCCCCCTGGTTGCGCAGCAGAGGTATCAGAGGTCGTGCTGCGCTGCAAGATTGGGGGGGTGGGAAGCGCCGCGGCAAAGCCGCGGCTGACGTCAGACGGGTTCCGGCGGGCCGCTGCTGCGGCCGCCCGGCCCCGCTGGCCGAGCGCTCGCGGAGTCTGAAAACAGCGCTGCGCGCTGTTTTCAGCCCGCTCGCTCGAGCATCATCAGCTTGATTTCCGCGATCGCCTTCGCCGGGTTGAGCCCCTTCGGGCACACGTTCGCGCAGTTCATGATCGTGTGGCAGCGATAGACGCGGAACGGGTCTTCCAGCGCATCCAGGCGCTCGCCGGTCATCTCGTCGCGGCTGTCGGCCAGCCAGCGATAGGCCTGCAGCAGGATGGCCGGGCCGAGGAACTTGTCGCTGTTCCACCAATAGGATGGGCAGGCCGTAGAGCAGCAGGCGCACAGGATGCACTCATAGAGGCCATCCAGCTTCTCGCGCTCCTCCGGCGACTGGATACGCTCCTCGCCGCTCGGCGCCGGCGTGACGGTCTGCAGCCACGGCTTGATGCTCGCATATTGGGCGTAGAAGTGCTTGAAATCGGGAACCAGGTCCTTGATCACTTCCATGTGCGGCAGCGGCGTGATCACCACCTCGCCCTTCACCTCCTCGATCGGCTTGGTGCACGCGAGCGTGTTGGCACCATCGATGTTCATCGAACACGACCCGCAAATGCCCTCCCGGCACGACCGGCGGAAGGTGAGCGTCGGGTCGACCTCGTTCTTGATCTTGATCAGCGCGTCCAGGACCATCGGCCCGGTGGCATCGAGATCGAGGCTGTAGGTGTCGTAGCGCGGGTTCTCGCCGTCATCCGGGTTCCAGCGATAGATCTTGAAGCTCTTGGTCCGCGCCGCGCCAGCTGGCGCCGGGTAGGACTTGCCGGTCGCCTTGATGACGCTGTTGGGCGGGAGGGAAAATTCAGCCATTACAAGAGCCTCTGATCAATACGTCCGCGCCTTGGGCTTGATATAGTCGATCTCGTCCGACAGCGTGTAGGTGTGAACCGGGCGCTTGGCGAGTTCGACCGCGCCGTCGCGGAACCAGCCGAGGCTGTGCACCATCCACTGGTCGTCGTCGCGGTTCGGGAAATCCTCGTGCATGTGGGCGCCGCGGCTTTCGTGGCGGTTCTTGGCCATGTGCATGGTCAGCACCGCCTGGCCGATCATGTTGTCGAGCTCCAGCGTCTCGATCAGATCGGTGTTGAACACCATCGAGCGATCGGCGGTGCCGATATCGGCCATGCGCTGATAGACGGCGTCGATCTTGCGCACGCCTTCGTCGAGGATTTCCGAGGTGCGGAACACGCCGGCGTTGGATTGCATCGTCTTCTGCATGGCCAGGCGGATTTCGGCGGTGGTGGAACCGCCCTTGGCGTGGCGGAAGCCATCAAGCCGGCCCAGCGCGAAATCATCAGCCGCCTTTGCAGGGGCCGCGTGCTTGGCATTGGCCGTCTGGATGGCGGCGATGCGGTGCGCGGTGGCGCGGCCGAACACCACGAGGTCGATGAGGCTGTTGGAGCCGAGGCGATTGGCGCCGTGCACCGAGACGCAGGCCGCCTCGCCCACCGCGAACAGGCCGGGCACCACCTGGTCCGGGTTGCCATCCTTCAGGGTGACGACCTCGCCGTGATAATTGGTCGGGATGCCGCCCATGTTGTAGTGGACGGTCGGCACCACCGGGATCGGCGCCTTGGTGACGTCCACACCGGCGAACACCTTGGCGGTTTCCGAAATGCCCGGCAGGCGCTGGGCCAGAACGGCGGGATCAATGTGATTGAGGTGCAGGTGGATATGGTCGCCCTCTGCGCCCACCCCGCGCCCCTCGCGGATTTCCATCGCCATCGAACGGCTCACCACGTCGCGGCTGGCGAGATCCTTCGCCGACGGCGCATAGCGTTCCATGAAGCGTTCGCCGGCCGAATTGGTGAGATAGCCGCCCTCCCCGCGCGCGCCTTCGGTGATCAGCACGCCGGCGCCATAGATGCCGGTGGGGTGGAACTGCACGAACTCCATGTCTTGGCAGGCCACACCGGCGCGGATCGCCATGCCGCCGCCGTCACCGGTGCTGGTGTGGGCGCTGGTCGCCGAAAAATAGCAGCGGCCATAGCCGCCGGTGGCCAGCACCGTCTGGTGGCTGCGGAAGCGGTGAATGCTGCCATCTTCCATGTTGAGCGCGATCACGCCCCGGCATTCCCCGTCCACCATGATCAAATCGATGGCGAAATATTCGATGTAGAAGTCGCAGCTATATTTCAGGCTTTGCTGATAGAGCGCGTGCAGCATGGCGTGGCCGGTGCGATCGGCGGCAGCGCAGGTGCGCTGGGCGGGCGGGCCGGCACCCATGTTCTGCATCATGCCGCCGAACGGCCGCTGATAGATGCGCCCAGCCTCGGTGCGGCTGAACGGCACGCCGAAATGTTCAAGCTCATAAACGGCGGCCGGCGCCTCGCGGCACAGATATTCGATGGCGTCCTGGTCGCCCAGCCAGTCGCTGCCCTTCACCGTGTCATACATGTGCCAGGTCCAGTGATCCGGCCCCATGTTGCCCAGCGCCGCCGCAATGCCGCCCTGCGCTGCCACCGTGTGGCTGCGGGTGGGGAAGACCTTGGTGATGCAGGCCGTCTTCAAGCCTGCTTCGGCGATACCCATGGCGGCGCGCAGGCCGGAGCCGCCGGCACCAACAACGACGGCATCATAGACATGATCGATGATCTGATAGGCTTCCGGCACGAGACTTCCCAATCAACCAGCGGCGGCAGACAGCGCGACCTTGAGCACCGAGAACAGTGCCAGGGCCGCGAGCGCACATGTGTAGAAATTCAGCGCCAGCATGGCGATGACGCGCTTTGACCCATGGAGATAATCTTCCAGCATCACCTGCACGCCCAGGCGGAAGTGCCAGAAGACACTCACGATCAGCAGCATCAGCGGCACCGCCACGATCGGCTGGCGCACCCACATCACGGCGCTGGCATAATCAAGGCTGGGCAGCCGCACCAGGCTGAACACGAACCACAGCACCAGGATCAGGCTGCCCACCGCGGTGACACGTTGCAGCCACCAGTGATGCACCACGGCGCCGCCGCCGGCACCCAGGCCACGCACGCGGCCCAATTGAGTCCCGTTCCCCATCTCAATAGCCTCCAGCCAAGATCCAGGCCCAAAGGCCGGCGGTGGCGAGGATGGAGAAGGCGAAGGTCGCCTGCGCCATGCGACGCGAGGTGACGAGATCATAGCCTTCGCCGGCATCCATGATGAAGTGACGGATGCCGCTGCCCATGTGCTGGAACATCGCCCAGGTGAGGCCGATGCCCACCAGCGCGCCAAAGGGCGACAGGACGATATCGAGGAAGAAGCGATAATAGGCCGGGCCGCTGGCCAGCGCCGCCAGCCACCAGGCGAAGATCAGCACGGCGCCGAAGGCCAGGGCATGGCCGGTGACGCGGTGCACGATGGACACCGCCATGTGCACGCGCCACTTCCAGATGGTGAGATGCGGCGATAACGGTCTGGCAGGCTGCACAGTCGGTCGCGAGGCCATTGATCCCCCTTGGCTTTCGCACCTGCCGAAGCGGGCGCGGCGGCACATGTCCGGTTCTATTGGCGCCCTACATAGCGCGCCGGCGCTGCGGTGCAACAGGCGCGTCACGAAAGCCTGTCAAGCTGATCAGTATCAGCCGCCGCACTGGACCAGCACGGTGCGCTCCAGCCCGGCATAGCGATGCACCAGCGCTGCGCGGTAGCCGGGATCGGCCATCATGGCGAGGAAATGCCGGCGGCTGGGATAGCGGACGAGCAGCAGCTTGTCCCAATCACTGGCCTCGGTGCCCGCCTGCCCAATGAAGACCTGCTCGCACGGCCCTTCGTAAAGGACTTCGGCCTGGCTGATATCCCCCACCGTCACGGTGAAGGCGTGCTGATAGCGGGCATAGGCCTCTGCGCCGGTGCAGGGTGCCATGCCGGCTTCTGGCGGATAGGCCGCCTCGGCGCGGAATTTCAGCAGGTTCATCATCACGATCGGGCCATCCCGGCCATGGTCACGCAAGGCGCGGACCTGATCGGCGGTGGGATCGATGCTGCGGTCGATCATCAAGATTCACTCCCTGCTGTGGCGCGCATCATGGCCACGGCGCACAGTCCTGACAAGCAAACGGCCCGCCCGGCGTGTGCCGAGCGGGCCGCTTGTTCAGGTGTTTCCCGATGGTGTCAGGCAGCGACCACGGTGCGGCGGCGACGCGAGGCGGCGCCCACCAGGCCGAAGCCGGCGATCAGCATGGCCCAGCTGCCCGGTTCCGGCACGCCCTGGATCGGGTTGCCGTCGATCAGCGCGCCATTATAGGCGAGGCCCGAGTCGAAGGCATTGTCGGACCAGTTCACCACACCGAAGCGCAGCTGATAGGTGCCGGTGGTGGCCAGCGTGTAGGTCATCTTGATCCAGCCGGTGTAGCCGCAGCCGGAAGCGAAGCACTGGCCCGAGTCGCCACCCAGCTTGTCCCAGGCCGGGGCGCCGCCAATGATACCGCTGGTGGCGGGCGTCAGCGTCACGCCAGGGGCCAGGCCGGGCAGGCCGAAGCCCGGAACCACGTCACCAGAGGTGATGGTGCGGGCGGTGAACAGCGTCAGCGGCGAAGAGCCACCCAGCAGCTGGGCATAGGCATAGTCGGCAAAGCCAGCGCCGTCGGAGGTGACATAGTTGAAGTAGAAGCTCAGCTCGTCGCCAGCGTCACCAACGAAGCTGGCGGTGGTCAGCCGCGAACCATCACGTTCGCTGGACGAACCGAGGATGCCAAGGCCGGCCACACCGCCAGCGGTCGACACATAATTGTAAGCCGCACCAGCCGGCGAGGCGGTGACGACACCATTGGGCGCACCCGCGCCGCAGTTGCCAACGCACTGCGCCATGGCCGGGCCGGACAGGCCAGCCAGCGCGATGCCCAGAGCGAGAAACTTCATCTGCATAAATCCCCCGATTACTAGAGTGCCCGAGACGACACATTCACCTTCTAGCAAGCTTTCAGTCAGGGATCAAGCTTTGCAAACGCATTGTTAACGATTTTTTCAGCCAAGCCCGGCACAGACTCGCCGCAGGAGCAAGCTGGCGCTACAACACCCGTGAGCGGTGACCGGAGGAGACCCGCAGATGAAACGCCATCACCGCCCCAACGGCCTGGGCGGCATGACCGGAAGGGCGCCATGATGGCCCGGCGCATGCTGCTCGCCGCCGGCGCTGCCAGCCTACTCCCCGTGCGGCTGGCCGCCCAGGCCATGGCCAGCGGACCCACCGCTGCGGGGCTGCGGCTAGCGCCGGACCGGGAGACCATGGTGCAGGTGCCGGGCGGCCGCATCTATGTGCGTGTCAACGGTGCGCTTGATGGTGATCGCCCGCCCGTGCTGTTCATCCATGGCGGGCCGGGCAGCGCGCACTGGGGCTGGCTGAATGCCACCGCGCTGGCCGACGAACGGGCGGTGATCCTCTATGACCAGCTCGATTCCGGGCGGTCAGACCGGCCCGGCGATCCCGCCAACTGGCAGATCCCGCGTTTCCTCGCCGAAATCGAGGCGATCGCCGCCCATTTCGGCATCAGGCGCTGGCACGTGGTGGGCGGCAGCTGGGGCGGCACGCTGGCGCTGGAATATGCCGCCCGCCGGCCCGCCGCGCTGTCCGGGCTGGTGCTGCAATCGCCGCTGGTCGCCACCAGTGTCTGGCTGGAAGACGCCGCCGCGCTGAAGGCCGCCATGCCGGCAGAGGTGCGCGACCTGCTGGACCGCTGCGATGTCGAAGGCGCAGCGCCGGCTGCGGCCTGCAAGGCGGCCACCGATGCCTTCTATGCCAGGCATGTACGGCTGCGCCTGCCGCCGCCGGCCATCGCTGCCTATCGCGATGCCCTGCCCGCGCCCTTTGCCGCCAATCTCTACAATCACATGTGGGGCCGCGCCGAGTTCACCGCCACCGGCACGCTGAAGGATTATGACGGTCGCCCGCTGCTGGCGAAGCTCGATGCGGCGCGCACGTTGTTCGTGGCGGGCCAGCATGACGAGGCGCGGCCGGCCACCGTGCACAGCCTCGCCCGGCTGGCGGGCGCCGAATTCGCCGAGATCCAGGACGCCGCCCATGCCATCATGAACGACAATCCGTCGGCCTATCTCGCGGTGCTGCGGGCGTGGCTGCGGTTGCAGGACGGCTGAGCGCGGGTAGCTTCAGCCCGCCAGCCGCCGTCACCATCGCTGGTTCAGACGGCAAGCCGTCTGAAGGTCGCATAACGTGGATTGGCCACCGCGCACTTGGCCAGCGCGACACCGAGCAGCGCCTCGACGAGGCCGGGCGTCTCCACCCCTGCCCGGCCATCGCGCAGCCGGGCGCACAGTTCGGCGCGCAGGTCATCAATGCGGCCCTCGTGGCCCAGCACGCCGGCCAGCAGCGCCGTTTCCTGCGCCTGCGGGGCCTGCGCCAGCTCCCGGGCGACGATGGCGAGCGCGTTCTGCGCCACCTTGGCATGAAAGGCGCGGCGGCCGGACAACTCGGGCTCCAGCTCGGCGAGGAAACCCTGCACCGCCTCGATCAGCGCAGCGGCCTCGATCTGTTCGGCCATCAGACGTCTCCGTGCGCAAGGATGTGCATCAGATCCAGCTCCACTTCCGACACACGGCGGCCGATGGCGGCGCGCTCCACCGAGCGCAGCCGGCCCGAGACATGATCATCGCCCAGTTGCAGGCAGGCGATGCCCCATTTCAGCGTGCCCCACACTTCCCACAGCCGCGCCCGTTCAGGGTCCACCGGGCCGCCACCGGCCGCTTCATAGGCCTCATGCAGTGCCACGCGCAGGCCGAAGCCGCCAACCGGCTTGTCCCACACGCCGAAGCGCCAGGCGTTGCAGCACAGCCAGCCCAGATCCTCGTGACCATCGCCCAGGTGCGCCAGCTCCCAATCGAGCACCGCTTCCAGCCCACGTTCGGAAATCAGCAGATTGCCGGAGCGGAAATCGCCGTGGACGATCTGGGTGGCTGGCCGGTCCGCCACCCGTTCCCTCAGCCAGGCAAAGGCCAGATCGAACACCGGTGAATCGACGCCGAAGCGGCGATAATTGGCGAACATGCGTTCCAAGGACTGGGCCGTGCTGCCGGTGGGCAGCTTCAGATCGGCAACACTGGCCAGGGGCTGCGCGTGCAGTCGGGCCAGCACGGCGGCCACCTGGGCCGTCAGCCCGGCCCGCGCTGCCTCATATTGCGGCTGCTTCAGCCATTTCGGCGCCAGCGCCTCGCCGGGCAGCCGCTCCATGACATAGCCTTCGCCCAGGCCATCCTCCGGCGCCAGGATGCGGACCACGCGCGCCACCGGCAGCCCGGCATCGTGCATGCGCTGCTGCAACAGCGCCTGGTCGCGGCGCGGCAGTCCGCCTTCCGGCACGCTGCCGGTGGCGGCGCATTGCAGGATCAGTGGCCAGGGCGGGCCATCACCCGAAATCGCATCAACGGCATAGGTGGCAGAAGAGGCGCCGCCGGACAGCGCCTCGATGCGGGTGACCGGCGCGCCGATCAGCGCGGCAACCTGTTCAGACGTGGGTGAGGCGGCCATCAGTCCTTCGCCAATCGTGCATAGGAGAGCTCGTCGTGCCAGCTGTCGCCCTCGCGCCAGCTTTCCACGAAGCGGCCTTCGAGGCGGAACCAGTTGCGTTCCAGCACGCGCTGGGCGGCGCGGTTGCGGGCATCGGTGACCGCCATCACCCGGCGGCGCCCGGCCTGGAACAGCCGCGCCACCATCAGGCCGGTGGCTTCGCTGGCCAGGCCCTGGCCCTGGAGCGCCGGATCGATGGCAAAGCCGATCTCGCAGGTGGCATTCCACGGCGGCGAGAAGCGCACGCCCAGATCACCCAGATAGCGGCCCGCGTGATTGGTGATGGCAAATTGCTGCCAGCCATCGCTGTCGGGCGCAGCGCGCAGCTGCATGGCGGTGATCAGCGCGATGCTCTCCTCCACCGATCGTTCGAGCGGATCGAAGGGCGCAGCGCTGCGGACGCGGTGCCAGCTGGTGGCATCCTCCACCTGCATCGGCCGGATCAGCAGCCGTTCGCCGGAAATCTCCCAATCCGCCATAAATCCCGCCCGTTGCCTTTCATGCCTGTGCCAGCTGCCCGGTGCCCGCAAGCTGCCAGCATGGCGAGGCCGGCGGCAAGCCACATCTGAACCGTCGCGCAGCCCTTTTGCTTGCCAAGCTGCCCCCGCATCTGCATCAGCCGCGACGGTGAATCCCTGGGAAGCCCTCGCCGCCGCCTTTGGCCTGGCCAACATCGTGCTGCTCGCGCGGCGTTCGGTGTGGAATTTCCCCTGTGGCATGGCGATGGTGGCGATCCTGGCCGGCGTGTTCTGGCAGGGCCGGCTCTATGCGGTGGCGGGCCTGCAGGGCTTCTTCTTCCTCGCCCAGGCGCATGGTCTGTGGAGCTGGCTCAGGGCGCCGGCTGCCAATGGCGAGGTGGCCGTGCGGCGGCTGCCGCGCCGGGGCTGGCCGGTCGTGATCGCCAGTGGTGCCGTGGCCAGCGTGCTGCTGGCGCTGCTGCTGGCGCAAACCGATGCCGCTGCCCCCATCCCGGATGGCGCCGTGGCCGGCTGGTCGCTGGTGGCGCAGCTGCTCACCAACTTGCGCATGATCGAAAGCTGGCCGCTGTGGGTTGGCATCAACATCGTTTCGATCGGGCTTTATGCCAGCCAGTCGCTGTGGGTGACCGCGGCACTCTATGTCGTCTTCCTGGCCGGTGCGTTGTGGAGCTGGCAGCTTTGGCGAAGGGCATTGCCGCGATGACGCTGCACATCTGCCTGCTGGGCGTGGAATCGACCGGCAAGACCACGCTGGGCGCGCGCGCGGCGCAGCGGTTGGGCGGCTGTTTCCTGCCCGAATATGGCCGCGATTATGCCGAGACAATCGGCACCGATTTCACGCCCGAAGCCTTGCGCAGCATCGCCCGCATCCACGAACAGCGCCGCCGCCGCCTGCTTGCCGCCCGCCCCCGCCTGCTGGTGGAGGATACCGATGTGGTGATGACAGCGGCCTGGTTCCGCATGCTGCATGGCCATGCCGATCCGGCGCTGTCGAAGATGCCGGCGGCGGCCGATGCCTATCTGCTGTTCGCCGCCGGCACGCCCTTCGTGAAGGATGGCACACGGCAGTTCGACGGGCCGCAGCGGCTGGCCTTTGCCGCCGCCATTGCAGCGGAACTGGCGGCGCGGCACATCACGCCGGTGCTCATCGGCGGCAGCTGGCGCGAGCGGGAAGCCGCTCTGACGGCCTTCATCACGGCACGGCTGGACAGCCGGGCGCCGACCGGTTCATGAGGCGCACATGGCCACCATCCTCCTCACCGGCGCATCCCGCGGCATTGGCGCCGCCGCCCGCACTGCCCTCACCGCCGCCGGTCACAACGTGATCGGCCAGTCCACGGCGGGCGGCGACGGGCTGATCGCCGCCGATTTCGCGCAGCCACGCTCAGCCGATGCGCTTTGGGACGAGGCGCTGGACCGCGCTGGTGGGCGCATCGATGTGCTGGTCAACAATGCCGGGGTGTTTGAAGCCGCAGCTATCGAAGATGGTGATGGCTTCGCCGCCACCTGGGCACGCAGCCTGGCCATCAACCTGCAATCGGCGGCGGACTTGTGCCGCCACGCCGTGCTGCATTTCCAGCATAACGGCGGCGGCCGCATCATCAATGTTGCAAGCCGCGCCGGCCACCGCGGCGATTCGCCGAAACACTGGCACTATGCAGCGGCCAAGGGCGGCATGCTGGCGCTGACCAAGACGATCTCGCGCGGCTATGCGGCGCAGAACATCCTGGCCTTTGCCATCACGCCCGGCTTCACCATGACCGGCATGGCCGAGGATTATCTGGCCAGCCGCGGCGGCGACAAGCTGCTGGCCGATATCCCGCTCGGCCGTGTCGCCACGCCCGACGAAGTGGCGGAGATGATCCGCTGGCTGGCCAGCGAGGCCCCGGCGTCAATGACTGGCGCCACCCTGGACATCAACGGCGCCTCCTATGTGCGCTGAACGGAAAGACTGAGATGCCGAACGTCACGGTTGTGGGCGCCCAGTGGGGCGATGAGGGCAAGGGCAAGATCGTCGACTGGCTGTCGGCGCGCGCTGATGTGGTGGTGCGCTTCCAGGGCGGGCACAATGCCGGCCACACGCTGGTGGTGGGCAACAATGTCTACAAGCTGTCGCTGCTCCCTTCAGGCATCGTGCGCGGCACGCTGAGCGTGATCGGCAATGGGGTGGTGTTCGATCCCTGGCATTTCCGTGACGAGGTGGCGCGCATTGCCGGCATGGGGGTGGCGATCACGCCCGACAATCTGGCCGTTTCGGAATCGGCGCCGCTGATCCTGCCGCTGCACCGTGATCTCGATGCCCTGCGCGAGGATGCCATGGGTGCCGGCAAGATCGGCACGACGCGGCGTGGCATCGGCCCCGCATATGAGGACAAGGTGGGCCGCCGGGCGCTGCGGGTGATCGATCTGGCGCATCTCGATCACATCGGACCGCAGCTCGAGCGCCTGCTCGCCCATCACAACGCGCTGCGCGCCGGCTTTGGCGTCGCGCCGGTGGATGCCGATGAGCTGAAGGCCCAGCTCGCCGATGTGGCGCCAAGCGTGCTGCCGTTCATCCAGCCGGTCTGGAAGCGCCTGCGTGATGCGCGCTGGCGGCGCGACCGCATCCTGTTCGAAGGCGCGCAGGGCGTGCTGCTTGATGTCGATCACGGCACCTGGCCGTTCGTCACCTCGTCGAACGTGGTGGCCGGCCAGGCGGCGGCGGGCAGTGGCATGGGCCCGGATGCCACCGGCTATGTGCTGGGCATCGTCAAGGCCTATACCACGCGCGTCGGCTCCGGCCCCTTCCCCACCGAGCAGGACAATGCGGTGGGCCAGCGGCTGGGTGAACGCGGCCATGAATTCGGCACCGTCACAGGCCGCAAGCGGCGCTGCGGCTGGTTCGATGCCGTGCTGGTGCGTCAGGCCATTGCGGTGGGCGGCATCACCGGCATGGCGCTCACCAAGCTCGACGTGCTCGACGGGCTGGAGACGATCATGATCTGCACCGGCTATCGCCTCGATGGCCGCATGCTCGATCATCTGCCGGCACACCCGTCCGAACAGGCCCGCGTGGAGCCGGTCTATGAGGAATTCGAAGGCTGGAGCGAATCCACCGCCGGTGCACGCAGCTGGGCACAATTGCCGGCGCAGGCGATCAAATATATCCGCCGCATCGAGGAACTCACCGAATGTCCGGTGGCCCTGGTGAGCACGTCGCCCGAACGTGAGGACACGATCCTGGTGAAGGATCCGTTCCGGGATTGAGCCGGCTGCGCGGCAAGTGACTTGCCCAATGGCCGATTTTCGGCCTTATTACTGGCATGTCATCGGTGTTGCTTGCCCTGGCAGGCGCGGTGTCCTTTCTGTGTGCGGACCCTTCGCACCATGATGGCGACAATGTGCGCTGCGCCAATCTGGAACGGCCGATCCGCCTGCAGGGCATCGACGCGCCGGAAATGCCCGGCGCCTGCCGGCCGGGGCGGGACTGCACGCCAGGCGATCCCTTTGCCGCGCGTGACCATCTGCGCCGCCTGTCCCGCGGCCACGAGCTGCGCTGCACGCCCGAAGGCACCGATGATTATGGCCGGGTGATCGCGCGCTGCGCGGCGGACGGGGTTGATCTTTCCTGCGCGATGATCGCCTCTGGCCATGCGGTGCCGCGCTATGCACCGATCGATTGCAGCCAGACAGGTCCATCGCGTGAGCGGGCGAGCCCGGCACCACCGGTGTTGGCGGCAGCACCGGTGGCGCGCCTGCCGGCAGCGCCGGTGGCAGCGCCCCCGACCGACTGGGCGCAACTCCTGCTGCGGGCACTGGGCAGCCTGCTCTGGCTCGCCGTGATGAACGGGGCGCTGTGGCTCTTCGTGCGGCCCTTCTGGCCGGCGGAGGAAGAGACGTGGCTGCAGCCGCGGCCGCTCAACACGCACGTCTATCTCGGCCTGGCAGCGCTGGGCGGCAGCCCGGCGGCGCTGGCCAGCATCTGGCTGCGCAATCCGGGCGAGCAGCAGGAGGGGCTTGAACAGCCGTTGATCATCATCACCGGCCTCCATATCGGTCTGCTGCTCGGCGTCCTCGTGCTGCTGATCTGGTAACGCCCCACCGCAACGCCACACCGTTCAGGCACTGGTTCGATGGCGCTGGTCGAGCATTTCGATTGGCGCGGCTGCCCGCCCTGCCCTATCAGGCGCGCCGGAGACGCATGATGGCACATGATTTTGATCTGTTGGTGATCGGCGCCGGTTCGGGCGGCGTGCGGGCAAGCCGCATTGCCGCCGGGCACGGTGCGAAGGTGGCGGTGGCCGAGGCATATCGCGTCGGCGGCACCTGTGTGATCCGCGGCTGCGTGCCCAAGAAGCTGCTGGTCTATGGCGCGCATTTTGCCGAGGATCTGGATGATGCCCGCCGCTTTGGCTGGACGATCGAGGGCAAGCGCTTCGACTGGGCCACCCTGCGCGACAATGTGGCGGCCGAGGTGGACCGGCTGAACGGCCTTTATCAAAACACGCTCGACAACAACCGGGTGACCACGCTGCTGGGTCATGCCCGCATCATCGATCCGCACACGGTGGAGGTGGCCGGCACCCGCCATACGGCCGGCAAGATCCTGATCGCCAGCGGCGCCCGCCCCTTCGTGCCCGATGTGCCGGGCGCCGAACATGGCATCACCTCGAACGAGGTGTTCCATCTGCCGGAGCTGCCCCGCCGCATGGTGATCGCCGGGGCCGGCTATATCGCCACCGAATTTGCCGGCGTGTTCCATGAACTGGGCACCGACGTGACGTTGATCAACCGCAGCGACACGATCCTGCGCGGCTGGGAACCGGCACTGGCGGACCGGCTGCTGCAGATCAGTGTGGCCAAGGGCATCAACTTCAAGCTCAACTGCCGGCTCGAACGCGTTGAAAAGCTGGAGACGGGCCTGCGCCTGCACTTCACCGACGGCAAGACGCTGGAAACCGACGTGCTGCTCTGGGCGCTGGGCCGCGTGCCCAATATCGAGGGCCTGGGGCTGGACGATGTCGGCGTGACGCTGAATGAGAAGGGCGCCATCGCCGTGGATGCCGACAGCCGCACGAGCGTGCCCAGCATCTTCGCAGTGGGTGATGTGACCGACCGCGTGCAGCTCACCCCGGTGGCGATCCGCGAGGGCCATGCCTTCGCCGACCGCGCGTTCGGCAACCGGGCCACGCGCGTTGATTATGGTGCCATTCCTTCCGCCGTCTTCTCCAACCCGCCGCTCGGCAGCGTGGGGATGACCGAGGCCGAGGCGCGCAACGCCTTTGGCCAGGTGCGGGTGTTCACTGCCGATTTCCGCCCAATGAAGAACGTGCTGGCCGGCCGCAACGAGCGGGCGCTCTACAAGCTGATCGTCGATGCCTCCACCGACCGCGTGGTCGGCGCCCACATGATCGGCCCGGACGCGCCCGAAATATTGCAGGCCGTCGCCATCGCGGTGAAGGCCGGGCTCACCAAGGCGCAGTTTGACGACACGATGGCGCTGCATCCGACGATGAGCGAGGAGCTCGTTCTGATGCGCTGAAGCTGGGCGACACGATCGCGCACAGCGCTATCGTGCGACTCCAGCGAAGCCGGCCGGCGGGCCGCAGCCGCGGCTTGGCCACGGCTCCGGAGCCGTTCGACGTCACGCAGCTCAGTGCCGCCATCCTTGCACCCGTCGCCAATTTCCATCAAAGCAGCCCCGTCATGACGAAGCCTTGGACCCCTGACAGCTGGCGCGCCCACGAAGCCCGGCAGCTGCCCACTTATCCGGACGCCGCAGCCCTGCAGGCCGTGGAGAGCGAGCTGCGCTCTTATCCGCCGCTGGTGTTTGCCGGCGAAGCGCGCGACCTGACCGAGCGGCTGGCTGATGTTGGCGCCGGCAAGGCCTTCCTGCTGCAGGGCGGTGATTGCGCCGAGAGCTTTGCCGAGTTTCACCCCAACACCATCCGCGACACCTTCCGCGTGCTGCTGCAGATGGCGGTGGTGATGACCTTCGCCAGCAAGATGCCGGTGGTGAAGGTGGGGCGGATGGCCGGCCAGTTCGCCAAGCCGCGCTCCGGTGATGTCGAGGAACAGGATGGCGTGTCGCTGCCCAGCTATCGCGGTGACAATGTCAACGATATCGCCTTCACGCCCGAAGCGCGCACGCCGGATCCGCAGCGGATGCTGCGCGGCTATCTGCAGTCGGCGGCAACGCTCAACCTGTTGCGTGCCTTTGCGAGCGGCGGCTATGCCAATCTGCACCAGGTCCACAAGTGGAACCTCGATTTCGCCGCCCGCTCCCCCTGGGCCGATCACTATGCCCAGCTGGCTGACCGCATCGGCGAAGCGCTGGACTTCATGGAGGCCATCGGCCTGTCGCCCGACACGGTGCCGCAGCTGAAGGGCACCAGCTTCTTCACCAGCCACGAGGCGCTGCTGCTGGGCTATGAAGAGGCCATGACCCGGCAGGACAGCCTGACCGGCGACTGGTACGACACCTCGGCCCATATGTTGTGGATCGGCGACCGCACCCGCTTTGCCGGTTCAGCGCACGTGGAATTCCTGCGCGGCGTGGGCAATCCGCTCGGGCTGAAGTGCGGGCCGAGCCTGGAGGCAGACGATCTCATCCGCCTGATCGATACGCTCAACCCGGGCAATGTGCCCGGCCGGATGACGCTGATCACCCGCTTCGGCCATGACAAGGTGGAACAGCATCTGCCGCGCCTGATCCGCGCCGTGAAGCGCGAAGGCCGGCACGTGGTGTGGAGCTGTGATCCGATGCACGGCAACACCATCAAGGCAGCTGGCGGCCTGAAGACGCGGCCCTTCGACCGCATCCTTTCGGAAGTGACGGGCTTCTTCGCCGTGCACCGGGCGGAAGGCACGCACGCCGGCGGCATCCACCTCGAAATGACCGGGCAGGATGTCACCGAATGCACCGGCGGCGCGGTGGCGATTTCCGATGATGGCCTGGCCCATCGCTACCAGACCCAGTGCGATCCGCGCCTCAATGCCAGCCAGAGCCTGGAAATGGCCTTCCTGATCGCCGAGGCCCTCAAGGCCGAACGCGAAGCACTGGCGCGCAGCGCGGCTGCTTAATCTTGCGCAACGCGGTTGTGCGGAGCGCGGCGGCCGCGTGCGCGCCCCACGTGCGGCCTGATTCGGCCTGAATCCCTGCCTGCGGGCGCCGCGACCCGCCGCAAACAGCTCCAGCCTGGCCCCCGCAACAAAAAATTTCGCGCGATTTGCGCCGGAATCCCACTGATTCCCAAGCAATTTTCAAATTTAAACGAAGCAGTAGCGAGCCGTTTACAGAATCAACACCGAATCGGATTAATCCCCGATTCGTCTCGGTAGTCAGTTGCGGCAGTTCGTAAGATTAACAAACGGTTGCGGTAACTGATTAGTGTTCGAGATGAAAGTTTCGTTTCCAGTTGCGTAGCGTAAACCAAAACAAACAAGTCCTTCTCGAGCACTTACTTTCGTAAACCGAGTATTGCTCACAAGGCCTGTAGGGTCAAGTCAGATGCGGTTGAGTGGCTTTGAGTTCGCGTCCATGCCTTCCCCCTCGAACAGCTTCGGCGATGCCGATCGCTTCGAATGGATGCCGATGGGCATTCCCGATGATGCGGCGCCGGTTGCGCAGGCCGCCGCTGGCGGCCCGCAGAAGGTGGAAATCATCGTCCAGTTCCGTCCGGGCGCCGCTGCGGACGCGCAGACGGCTGCGCTGAAGGGCCTTGGCCTTGCGGCCGGCAGCATCATTCGCGATGACGAGCTTGGCACGCTGATGGTGGTGGAAGTGCCGCAGGGCAAGGCCGCCGATGCCCTGACGCAGGCGCTCGCCAAGAACCCGAATGTCAGCTTTGCCGAAGCCAACAGCGCGATCACCGCGCAGGGCAGCAACGACGCGCAATATGTCGGCGGCAAGATGTGGGGCATGTATGGTGACCAGACGGTCACCAAGAACAATTTCGGCAGCCAGGCCGGCGAAGCCTGGGCGGCCGGCCACACCGGCTCGATGAAGACGGTGGTCGGCGTGATCGACACCGGCATCGACTATACCCATCCCGATCTCTATCTGAACATCTGGCTCAACCCCGGCGAGATCCCGACCAACCTCGGGCTTGTCGATACCGATGCCGATGGCCTGATCACCTTCCGCGATCTCAACCACAGCAGCAATGCCGCGGCCGTGTCCGACATCAATGCCAATGGCTATATCGATGCCGGTGACCTGCTGAACGATGTCCGCTGGGAAAACGGTGTCGACAACGACAAGAACGGGTTCCTGGACGATCTGATCGGCTGGAACTTCTTTGCGGGCAACAATGATCCGCGCGACGGCGGCGGCCATGGCACCCATGTCGCCGGCACCATCGGCGCTATCGGCAACAACGGCGTCGGTGTGGCTGGCGTCAACCACAATATCCAGCTGATGGCGCTGAAGTTCCTGCCCGATTCGGGTTCGGGCTCGACCTCGGCAGCCATCTCGTCGCTCAACTATTACAACAAGGCGGCGCTGGCACATGACGGCGGCGCGTCCAACTTCGTTGGCACCAACAACAGCTGGGGCGGCGGCAGCTTCTCCCAGGCGATGCTTGACACCATCATCGCCGGCGCCAAGCAGGACCTGCTGTTCATCGCCGCAGCCGGCAACGGCGGCAGCGACAAGGTGGGCGACGACAATGACGTGACGCCCATGTTCCCCGCCAATTATTCGACGCAGGCGGCGCTGGGCTGGGATGCGGTGATCTCGGTCACCGCGCATGGCAGCAACGGTGCGCGGGCCACCTGGGCGAATTTCGGTGATCTCACCGTCGATATCAGCGCGCCGGGCGGTGGCATCATGTCCACGCTCATCAACGGCACCTATGGCAATTACAGCGGTACGTCGATGGCCACCCCGCATGTCACCGGCGCGCTGGCCCTGCTGTCGGCGGCCAACGAAGCGCTGACTGGCGCCCAGATGCGCCAGATCCTGCTGTCCACAGCAGTTGCGACCACGTCGATGACCGGGATCACCGCCACGGGCGGCCGCCTTGATGTCCAGGCGATGCTGGCCCAGGCCGGCACGTCGCCGACCCCGTCGCCAACCCCGACTCCGACGCCAACGCCAACCCCAACGCCGACGCCAACGCCGCCGGCGACGGACGGCACCGCCATCTATGGCACCACGGGCTCCGACACGCTGACCGGCACCTCGGGCAACGACCTCATCTCGGGCGTGCCGGCCACTGGCACCGCGATCGGTCGCAACAGCATCGATCGCCTCACCGGCGGGCTGGGCAGCGACCTGTTCGTGCTGGGTGATGCGCGCGGCGTGTTCTACAACAAGGGCTCCAGCATCAGCGCCGGCACCAATGATTATGCGGTGATCCGCGACTTCTCCGACGGCGATCGCATCCAGGTGGCCGCCGGCACCTATTTCCTGCGTGCCGTTGCCACCAAGACCGACAGCGGCATGGGCATCTATTGGGATCGCAACGGCGACGGCGTGTGGAATTCCACTGACGAGCTGATCGGCATCGTGCAGGGCTCCAAGCAGGTCACGCTGTCTGACCTGGTGTTGCCCGGCAGCGGAGGGGGCGGCAGCAGCCCGACACCGGAACCGACGCCCACCCCGCCGGTGCTGACCATCAGCGGCACCACCGGCAGCGACACGCTGGCCGGCACCACCGCCAACGAGATCATCATTGGGGTGAGCAGCGTGGCCACCGATCGCGGCTCGGGAACGCTGGACCGCCTGACCGGCGGCGGCGGCAACGACGTGTTCGTGCTGGGCGACAGCCGCGGCCACTTCTATGACAACCGCAACGATGCCAGCGCCGGTACCGCCGACTATGCGGTGATCACCGACTTCTCCGAAGGCGATCGCGTGCAGCTGGCGCAGGGCAGCTATTTCCTGCGCACCGCCACGACCAAGTTCGACAGCGGCATGGGCATCTTCCGCGACACCAACAGCAACGGCGCGTGGGACACCACCGACGAGCTGATCGGTATCGTGCAGGGTTCCAAGCAGATCACCATGGCCGATATCATCTTCGGCTGAACCCATTTGGGGCGCTGGACGGCACGGGTGCACGCACCCAGCGAGAAAGTGGGCCGGTCGGGCATAGTCCGACCGGCCTTCTTTTTCCCTGTCTGCAGCGGGCTGCCAGGTCGCCCGCCCCTGTTGCTTCTGGCAATTGGCGGCGCGGGTTGAAGCGGAAATGGTCAGGCTCCCTTGACGGAGCCGCTGATGACCGCCTTTCCCCTGCCCAACGCCAGCCATGACCTGACCGGACAGGTCGCCATCGTCACCGGGGCCTCCTCCGGCCTTGGCGCCCGCTTCGCCCGCGTGCTGGCCGCCGCTGGCGCCCGCGTTGCCCTGTGCGCCCGGCGGGCCGACCGGCTCGAAGCGCTTGTGGCCGAGATCGGCGCTGCCGGCGGTGAGGCCCGCGCCTTCCAGATCGATGTCGCCGATCAGGCCCAGTGCCTTGGCCTTGCCGAACAGGTCGAAGCCGCGATGGGGCCGGTCTCCATCCTGATCAACAATGCCGGCATCCCGGATGCCGCGCGCGCCCACAAGCTCTCGCCCGAGCTCTACAACCAGGTGATGGCGGTAAACGTCAATGCGCCGTGGTTCCTGTCCACCAGCCTCGCGGCCCGCCGCATCGCCGATGGTGGCCCGTTGCGCATCGTCAACATCGCCTCGATGGCGGCGTTTGAATATAATGGCCATGGCGCCGCGCTCTACAGCATGACGAAGGCCGCCGTGGTGCGCATGACCGAGGTGCTGGCGGTGGAATGGGCGCGCTTTCCCATCAACGTCAACGCCATCGCGCCGGGCGCCTTCGCCAGCGAGATGATGGACGGCATGCTGAGCCGCATGGGCGACATCACCCAGCATTTCCGCCGCAAGCGGCTGGGGGATCCGGCGATGATGGATTCCACCCTGCTCACTCTCGTCGCCCCGGCCAGCGAGGCCGTCACCGGCACGATCATCAAGATCGACGACGGCCAGTCCAACCGCTGAAGGGCACGCCCATGACCTACGAGACCATCCACATCGAACAGCGCGGGCCGGTCGACTGGCTCACCCTCAACCGCCCGGATGCCCTCAATAGCATCAACAACCGGATGGTGGCCGATCTGTCAGACTACTTCGGCCGCCTGTTCCACGCCCGGGATACGCGCATCGTGGTGATGCGCGGTGCCGGGCGGGCCTATTGCGCCGGGCTGGACATCAAGGCGCAAGGAACCGAGGAAGCACCCTTTGCCGGCGGCTTCGGCTTCCAGGGCTGGCTGGCTGATGTCTATGTGAAGATGCGGCGCTGCCCGCAGCCGATCATCAGCCTGATCCACGGCGCAGCCTGCGGCGGCGGCTTTGCCTTCGCGCTGGCCAGCGATATCCGCATCGCAGGGACAAGCGCGAAGATGAACGCCGCCTTCATCAAGCTGGGGCTTTCCAGCTGCGATATGGGCACCAGCTATTTCCTGCCGCGCCTGGTGGGGGCCAGCCTGGCCGCCGAACTGATGATGACCGGCCGCTTCATCCACGCGCCGCGCGCCCTGGCCACAGGGCTGGTGAGCCAGGTGGTCCCGGATGCCGAACTGGAAGCTGCTGGCGAGGCACTGGTCGCCGAGATGCTCGCCACCTCCCCCATCGGCCTCAGGATGACCAAGGAAGGCCTGGGCTTCGCCATCGATGCCCCCAGCCTGGAAGCCGCCATCGCGCTGGAAAACCGCAACCAGCTGATATGCGCAGCCAGCGACGACTTCAAGGAAGGGCTGGCGGCGTTCCTGGAGAAGCGGGCGCCGAACTACGGGCGTTAGGCACCGATCCGCGCGACCAGGCCAATCGGATCGGCCTTTTTCACCTGGTCCCAGCGCTTCAGCGCCGCCTCGCTGCAATAGCGGCTCTCACCCAGATCAGCGCGGTCGCCACCCTGGGCGGCCGGCAAACCAACGCGCACCTGCCCGCTGGCCAGCGCCACGACCGCCCGCACCGGGCCGGCACGCGTTTCGATCAGGCCGCACACGCCGGGCTGACCCTGGCCATCCAGGCCCACCAGCGGTGCCAGCAGCGTGGCATTTGCGTGGCCGGCACCGGCCAGCAGGCGTTCGGCGCGCCGGGCAGCCAGTTGTTCGGGCGGCAGCTCTGGCGCGCAGGCTGATAACGCCAACAAAAGGGGCAAAACAAACCGCATGGCCATCGTGATAGCAGAGCGCCGCGCCCCCTGCCCTCCTGACACGGCGTCGCGGCAAGGGACAATCGGCCCTCAGGCCGGCTGGCTGGCCATCTTCTCCAGCATCTCGCCCATCATCTGGTGCATCAGGTTGATCGCCTTCAGCGGCCGCACCATCACCTTGAAGTGGGTGATCAGGCCATCATCATCCCAGCTGATCATGTCGATGCCGTTCACCTTGATGCCGCGCACGACATTGGTGAACTCCAGGATGGCGCTCTTCTCGTTCAGCCATTCGCCGACATAGGTGAAGCCCTCGCCGCCCAGCACCTCGCCGGCGCTGGCGAGATATTTGAACACGATGGGGCGCCCCACCTGCGGCGTGTGCACCACCGGGCTTTCGAACACGCAATCAGGGTGCAGCATGTCCCACAGCTGCTGGTGGCTGTGGGTGGCCAGATGCTGATGCCAGCGGGCGAGATTTTCGGCGGTGGTGGGCATGGGCTGGGCTCCTTCACTCGTGGAGCGTAACGCCAAACCCCTCCCCCGGCCCCTCCCGCAAGCGGGAGGGGGGATTATTCGGCCGCTTCCGGCCGGAACGCCTGCCCACCGGGGAGTTCCTTCACCTCGGCGCTGCCGCGGCGCACGCGGACCCACTGCATCACGCTTTCGATGCCGAGATAGACGACCGGCGTGATAAACAGGGTGAGCACCTGGCTCACCACCAGCCCGCCCAGCACAGCAATGCCGAGCGGCTGGCGCAGTTCGGCGCCGGCACCGATGCCCAGCGCCAGCGGCGCGGCGCCGGCCATGGCGGCAAAGGTGGTCATCATGCTCGGCCGGA
>ERZ1066121.396-NODE-396-length-40227-cov-40.267948_pt1 | contig 40227 bp, 42 predicted proteins | sample MGYA00382768_ERZ1066121 | MGnify/ENA primary metagenome ERZ1066121 (study PRJEB33369, sample SAMEA5778351) | biofilm metagenome | biome: Industrial cooling water; feature: Water cooling tower basin; material: Biofilm | place: United Arab Emirates | collected...
AGGAGCGCCTCGCGCGCTTCATGGAGCTGCAGGCGCAGATCAGCGCCGAGAAGCTCGAGCGCAAGGTGGGGACGGTGCAGCAGGTCATCATCGATGCGATCGACGGCGAACTGGCCATCGGCCGCTCGAAGGGCGACGCGCCGGAGATCGACGGCACCGTGCAGATCCAGGATGGCGCGGCGCACAAGCTGAAAGCTGGCCAGTTCGTCAACGTGCGCATCATGGGCGCCGACGAGCACGACCTGTTCGGCCTCGTCGCGGACCCCGGCTGACGCGCGGCGTCGTTTGGCCTCGTGGCGGACCCCGGCTGACGCACGCTGCCGTCTGGCCCGGCCGCCGCGGGCGCTTGCCGGTGCGGCGCGCGCCCTGCGCTATCCTGCGGCCACACTGATCCGAGGAGGCCCCCGATGAGCGAGTCCAGCGACACCGCGCGTTCCCTCACCGCCAGTCCGATCGCCATGGGCATCGCCGGTTTCTGCCTCGGGTTGGTCATCGCCTACGGCGTCGGCCTGTGGCAGCGCAGCCAGGCGCTTGCCGCCGAGGCCGAGGCCAGCGCCGCGCTGCTCGCGGCGAAGGATGCCGAGATCGCCGCCGCGGCGGCCACGGCCGAGGCGCAGTCGCGCGCCGCGCGGGCGGCCGATTCGCGCACCGCGCTCGTGCTGGCCCGGCTCGGCTTGTTCCAGGCGCTGAACGATCTCGACCAGCGCAACTTCGGCGTTGCCAGCGAGCGCCTCAGCGAAGCGGCCGCTCGCTTCGCCGAGGTCGACGCCGCGGCGCTCGAACTCGATCCCGCGCCGCTCGCGGCGCTGCAGGCCGACATCGCGGGCACGCAGGTGCTTGTCGCCAGCGACTTCGAGCAGCAGCGCGTGCGGCTTCTGGAGCTCGCGGCGCGCCTCGAGGCGCAGACCGCGGCCGCGACGCGCGTGCCGTCCGCGCCCGCCACGCCGTGAGCGCAACCGGGCCTTCTTCCCGACTGCTGCCGATCGCCGGCCGCGAGCACGACATCGGCGGCGGCTTCGTGGTGCGGCGGCTGCTGCCCGACGCGCGGCGTCGCGCGGTCGGCCCGTTCATCTTCGTCGATCACATGGGGCCGCACGCCTTCGCGCCGGGCGAAGGCATCGACGTCCGCCCGCATCCGCACATCGGCCTGTCGACCCTCACGTGGCTCTTCGATGGCGCCTTGCTGCACCGCGACAGCCTGGGGTCGGTGCAGGTCATCCGTCCCGGCGACGTCAACTGGATGACGGCGGGCCGCGGCATCGTCCACAGCGAGCGCACGCCCGCGGCGGAGCGCGCGGCGGGTCATCGCGTGGAGGGGCTCCAGACCTGGCTGGCCATGCCCGAAGAGCGCGCCGAGGACGCGCCGGCCTTCCAGCACGTGCCCGCCGCGGAAGTGCCGCGCGTGCTGCTCGACGGCGCCACCGTCGACGTCGTGGCCGGCGATTCGTTCGGCCGACAGTCGCCGGTGCGCGGCTGCGTGCCCACGCTCTATGCCAGCGTGCGGTTCAGCGGCGGCGGCGGCTTGACGCTCGACGGAACGCACGAGGAGCGCGCCATCCTGCCGCTGGACGACGGGGTGTTCCTCGACGATCAACCGCTGGCGGCCAAGGTGCTGCACGTGCTGCTCGATCGTGAGCCGGCCCGTTTGCGGGCCGATCGGGCCGCGCGGGCGATGCTGCTTGGCGGCTCGCCGGTCGGCCCGCGCCACCTCTGGTGGAACTTCGTGGCGACGACGCGGGAGCGCATCGAGCGGGCCAAGGCCGATTGGGGCGCGCAGCGGATGGGCACGGTGCCCGGCGAGGTCGACTTCATCCCGCTGCCGGAGCGCTGACCATGGCCGGATGGTGGGACGCGGTTGCCGGAGTGATGCCGTGGTGGGCGTGGGCGCTCGGTGCAGGGCTGGCCTTTGCCGGCTTCGCCCTGGCGTGGATGTCGGCGCTTGCGGTGCTCTCGGCAGCCGGTACGCACCACGGCACCCTGACCCCGCGGCAGCGGCGGTTGGCGCGCTATGCGTCGATCGCGTCGCTGGCCGCCGTGCCGGTCACGGCGGCCATCGGCCTGTTCGCTCTGCTTGCCGCCGCCTGGTCGCTGCTGGCGTGACCGCCTGCGGGCGCGGGAGTGAAAAGGCGTGACGCGCGCCGCGATTCCATTGACCCCGGCCGCCGCGCTGTGGAAGTCTGCGGCCCATCGCATCAGGCAGTCGCGCGCGACGCGCGGGGATTCGCGGGCGTCCATGGCAAGCGCGGGCTGGGGGTGGTTCAACAAACGGCGTCGACGCGCGACCGGGCACGCAGCGCTCTCGCTGGCGGCCGACCGGGTCGCGATCGTCGTGCGTCCGGCCGACGGCCGCGCGCCGATGGCGGTGGAGCGCGCGGCGGACGGCGACGCCGCGATCGCGCTGCAGGCGCTGGTGCGCGACGCAGGGGCGGCGGGCATGGCCTGCGAGTGGGTGCTCGATGCCGGCGCATACGCCCTGCTGCAGGTCGAGCGTCCCGCGGTTCCGCCTGCCGAGTGGGTGCAGGCGCTGCGTTGGAAGGTCCGCGACCTGATCCCGTTCCCCGTCGAAGAGGCGGTGATGGACGCGTTCGAGGTGCCGGGACTCGACAGCCGCGGGCGGCCGCCCACGCTGTACCTCGCGGTGGCGCGCAAGGAGGAGCTGCGGCCGCACATCGCGCGCATCGAGGCCGCGGGGCTGCAGCTGTCGCGCATCACGATCGCCGACCTGGCGTGGTCGCAGGCCGTGCGCCGCCTCAGCCCCGGGGACGACAGCCAGGCGGCGCTGGCGCTGGATGCGCGCGGCGGCACCATGCTCGCCCTGCGCGACGGCCAGCTCTTCGTGGCGAGGCGCTTCGAATTCGACGCCGATGACCAGCGCGCCCTCCGCGATGCCGGCGGCGGACGCGGCGACCGCCTGTTCGAGCGCATCGCGCTGGAGCTGCAGCGCACCCTCGACTACTTCGACCGGACCCACCAGCGGCCGCCCCCGCGCCGGCTGCTGCTGCTGTCCGGCGTGCCGGGCCTCGACGACCTCGGCGAGTCGCTGCGCCGGACCCTCGGGCTCGACGTGCAGGGCGCGCTGCCGGCGTCGTGCTGGGCGGTGCTCGAGGGGCTGCCGGCCGACGCCCGCGTGCGGCTGGCACCGCTCGCCGCCGCGGTGGAGGCGGCATCGGCCCCATGACGCAACGCATCGACCTCTATCGCGACGATCTCCGGCCGCGCGAGCCGAGCGACGAGCTTCGCCGCAACGGAACGATCGCCGGCGCCCTGGTTCTGGTGCTGTTCGCCTGGGGCGCCGTGGCGCAGTGGCAGGCCGCGGCGCGCGGCGGCGAGCTCGAGCGCCTCAAGGCCGAACAGGTCGCGCTGCAGGCCGCGATGACGGCGGCCACCGAGCGCCTTGCGCAGCGCGCCCCCGATCCGGCGCTGACCGCGGCGCTCGTCGAGGCGCAGGCCGCGGTGGATGGACGCCGCTGGCTGGCGGAGCAGCTCGGTCGTGCCGGTGCCGACGCCGTCGCCTTCAGCGCCGTGCTCGAGGGCCTCGGGCGCCAGCGGCCGGAGCCGCTGTGGCTGACGCGCATCCATGTCGGCGAAGGCGGGCAGGCGCTGGGCCTCGCAGGCCGCGCCCTGGAGGCGAGCGTCGTGCCGGGCTATCTCGAGCGGCTCGGGCGCGAGCCCGCGCTTCAGGGCCGCGATTTCACCCATTTCCGTATCGACCAGCCGACCGAGGACGCGCCGGCGCTGGCGTTCGAGCTGGCGACGCACTGCGCCGCGCTGGCCGGGGGATGCGACGAAGCGGCAGACGAGGGCGCTCCGCGATGAGCCGCTTCGCCGAGCTGGAGCAGCGCTTCGATGCCCTGCAGCCGCGCGAGCGTGCGCTGGCCAGCGTCACCGCGGCGGTGCTGGCCGCGCTGGCGGTCTACGTGGTCTGGATCGAGCCGGCCCGCGAGCGCGAGGCCGAGCGCGTCGAGGCCATCGCCGCGCTGGCGCCGCAGGTGGACGCCGCGCGCGATGCGCTGGCGCGGATCGAGAAGGAGCTCGCCGACGATCCGGAAGCGGCGCGTCGAAGCGTGCTCGAGCAGCTCCGCGGCGAAGCCGCCGCGCTGGACCAGCGCCTGCGCGGTGAGCCGTCCGCGCTCATCGCGCCGGCGCGCATGCCGGTGGTCTTGCGCGAGCTGATGGGGCGCGACGCGCGGCTGGCGGTGGTGGGCGTGGAGGCGCTGCCGCCGCAGGTGCTGCGCTGGCGTCCGGATGGCGCGCCGGCCTCCGGCGCCGACGCGACGGCGGCGGACACTGCCGCGCCGCCCGCCGTCCCGGCGGGCCCTGCGGCCGGCGATGCAGGCGCGGTACCCGCGCTTTACCGGCATCGGGTCGTGCTCCGCTTCGAGGGCGACTACGCGGGGACCGTGGACTACCTCAGGTCGCTGGAAGGGCTGCCGCTGCGCGTCCGGCCCGAGCGTCTCGTTGTCGACGCCGCGCAGTGGCCGCGGCTGCGCATCCAGCTCGAGGTCGAGACCCTCGGGCTCGAGGAGGGATGGATTGGTGTCTGACCGCGCGCTCCGCCGCCTCGCCCTCCTCGTGGCCCTGCTGCCCGGACCCGTCGCGGCCGCATCGGCTGCGGCCACGGCCGTGCCCGATCCCACGCGCCCGGCCCTGGGAATTCCCGCACCCGCCGCCAACGACCCGGCGTCTGGGCCGCTCGTGCTGCAATCCACCCTGGTCTCGCCGCGGCAGCGCGTCGCGATCATCAACGGCCAGCGCCTGCGTCCCGGCGATCGCATCGGCGACGCGCGCCTCGAGGCCGTCGGCCCGGGCTGGGTGCGTCTGTCGACGCCGTCGGGTCGCACCGAGCTGCGCCTCTCCTTCTCACGCCCGAACCCACCGGTGAACCGCTGATGCCCCGCTCCCTGCCGATCCTGCTCGTCCTGCTCGCGCTGCTTCCCGCCGCGGCGCGGGGCGAGGCCCAGACGCCGGCCGCCGCGGTGCCGCCCGCCGCCGCGCCGCAGGCCGCCGCCGCGCCGCCGGCCGCCGTGACGCGCGCGCTGGTCGCCCCGGCCTCCCGCGGCGCTGCGCCGCGATTCAACGTCGACGTCGACGAGGTGCCGGCGCGGGCGTTCTTCATGAGCCTCGTGCAGGACACGGCCATCAACATGGTCGTCCACCCCGACGTCGCCGGGACGATCAGCCTCAGCCTCAAGAACGTGACCGTGCCGGAGGTGCTCGAGATCGTCCGCGAGGTGTACGGATACGAGTACGAAGCCCGCTCCGGCGGCTACATCGTGCTGCCGGCGCGCCTGCAGTCGCGCGTGTTCGCGGTCGATTACCTTCACCTGCAGCGCATCGGCGAGTCGCGGACGCGGGTCAACGCCGGTGATCTGGTGGGTGGCGGCGTCAACGGCCAGAACGGGGCCGCGGCGGCAGCGGGCGCGGTCGGCGGCGACGCGTCCGGCGATGCCGGCGGCGCCGGTGGGCCGGGCGCGCGCACCGAAGCCTTCACCAGCCGGGTGCGTACGCGCAGCGAGACCGACTACTGGGCCGAGCTGGAAACCGCGCTGGTCGCCATCGTCGGCAACGGCCCGGGGCGGATGGTGGTGGCGAGCCCGCAGTCGAGCACGGTGGTCGTGCGCGCGCTGCCCTCGGAAATGCGCGACGTCCAGCGCTACCTCGACGCCGTGCAGGGCGCGGTCACGCGGCAGGTCATCCTCGAGGCGCGCATCCTCGAGGTGACGCTGAACGACCGGTTCCAGGCCGGCATCAACTGGGCGGAGGTCATCGAGGGCGGTGCCGGGGTGATCGGCCAGACCGGTGGCGGCGCCATCTTCGGCCCCGATGGCCGCTCCGAGATCGGCGGCAACGCCGGCGTGCTCGATCCGCGCGGCCCGACGCTGCCCGAGAGCACAGCGACGTCGGCCTTCGGCGGCGTGTTCACGGCGGCGTGGCAGGCCGGTGATTTCACCGCGTTCGTCGAGCTGCTGAAGCAGCAGGGCGACGTGCGCGTGATGTCGAGTCCGCGCGTCTCGGCGACCAACAACCAGAAGGCCGTCATCAAGGTGGGCAGCGACGAGTTCTTCGTGACGGGACTGACCGGCGCGCAGAACCAGAGCGTGGGCAACCAGACCCAGCAGGTCGATCCAAGCCTCGAGCTCACGCCGTTCTTCTCGGGCATCTCGCTCGACGTGACCCCGCAGATTTCCGAGGACGGCCACGTGCTGCTGCACGTGCAGCCCACCATCTCCGAGGTGCAGGACCAGACCAAGCTCATCGTGGTCGGCGACCGTGATTTCCGCCTGCCGCTGGCGGTCAGCGAGGTGCGGCAGAGCGATTCGGTGGTGCGCGCGGCGAACGGCCAGCTGGTGGTGATCGGCGGCCTGATGCAGGACGCGGCGATGCGGCAGAACGCCAGGACGCCGCTGCTCGGCGCCATCCCGGTGCTGGGCCAGCTCTTCCGCCAGACGCGCAACAGCGATCGCAAGACCGAGCTCGTGATCCTGCTGCGCCCCACCGTCGTCGAGGGCGACGCGACCTGGCGCCGCGCCAGCGAGCCGCGGCTCGAGGAAACCCGGCTGCTCGACGCGGCCAAGCCCTGACCCCCGCGACCGGGCCGCGCCGGTGTACGAGCAGCATTTCGGACTCGCCCGCGCGCCGTTCGCGCTGACCCCCGATACCGGCTTCTTCTATCGCAACGAGGCCCACGTCGAGGCCCTCGACGTGCTGCGCGTGGCGCTCGACTCCGGCGAAGGCTTCATAAAGGTCACCGGCGAGGTGGGCACCGGCAAGACGCTGCTGTGCCGCCTGCTGCTCAACGGCCTCGACGCGTCCTGGGTCACCGCCTGGGTGCCCAACCCCTACCTGGACCCCGACGCGCTGCGGCGCGCCGTGGCCGACGAGCTGCGCGTCGCGCTGGGGCCCAGCCCGCGGCAGCACACCGTGGTGCGCAAGCTGCAGGAGCGGCTGATCGAGCTGGCGGGTCAAGGCCAGCGCGTGGCGGTGGTCATCGACGAGGCGCAGGCCCTGTCGGACGAGAGCCTCGAGGCGCTGCGCCTGCTGTCGAACCTGGAAACCGAAACGCGGAAGCTGCTGCACGTGGTGCTGTTCGGCCAGCCCGAGCTCGACGAGCGGCTGGGCCAGCCGGGGCTACGGCAGCTGCGCCAGCGCATCGGCTTCGCCTACCGCCTGCCGGCGCTGGATGCGGAGGGCGTCGGGCTCTACCTGCAGCATCGCCTTGCCGTGGCCGGCTACAGCGGTCGCCCGCTGTTCTCCGGCGCGGCGCTGCGACTGCTGCATCGCGCCAGCGGCGGCATTCCGCGCCTCGTCAACGTGCTGGCCCACAAGTCCCTGCTGTTGGCCTACGGCCGCGGGCTGCGCGACGTGTCGCTCGCCGAGGTGCGGCTGGCGGTGCGCGACACCGAGGGCGCCGCGCAAGCGCGACCGCGCGCCCGGGACTGGGGCTGGATCGCCGCCGCCGCGGCGTCGCTCGCGGCGGCGCTGGCCGCGGCGGGCTTCCTGCTGCGCGATGGGGCCGCCACGTGAGCGTGATCAACCAGATGCTCAAGGATCTCGACGCGCGCCGGCGCGCATCCGATCCGCCGATGCTCGCCCGCGCGCTCGGCGGTGCGGGCGTCGGCACCGCGCCGCCGCGTCGACGCAGGCTGATCCGCGCCGTCGCGCTGGGCGCGGGGAGCGCCGCGGCGCTGCTGGCCGTCGCGCTGGTCCTGCATCGCGAGGCGGGTAAGGGCGACGGTGTCGTGCCGCAGTTCGAGACGGTCCGGCCCGCGACGGCGACGGCCGAGCCGACGCGGGATGAGACGGTCGAATCGACAGGCCCACGGCGCGACGAAGACCCGGCCGCGCCGATGCCTGGACCCGAATCACCCACCGCTGCGGCGACGCCCGCGCCGCCCGCTGCACCCTCCGGGCGCGTCGGTCCGGTCCCGGCGATGGCGAGGGAAACCGCCGCCGCGCCGCCGCCCGCGCCTGCAGCGGCGCCCGCGCCCCCTCCGGCGCCGCCGCGCATCGAGCGCGTCGCGGCACCCGAGGATCCGCTGAAGGCCATTCGCGACGCGCTGGCGGCGGGCGATGCGGAAGGCGCGCTCCGCGCGCTCGACGCGATCGCTCCGGCCGATGCGGGCACCGGAGCGCCCGGCGAGATCGACGCCCTGCGCGCTGCCGCCTTCGCGCAGCTCGGCCGCCACGACGCCGCCATCGCGGCCTACCGCTCGGCGCTGCGCCGGCAGCCTGACCTCGGCGCCTGGTGGGCGGGCCTGGGCCTGTCGCTCGAGGCGCGGGGATTCGCTGTCGACGCGCAGGCCGCCTACCGCGAAGCGCTGCGCCGGGGCCCGCTCGACGCCGCTTTGGCAGACTACGTCGGCGCGCGCATCGACGCGCTGGCTACCGATGATCCCGCGAGGCCCTGATGTCCACCGCGCCCAGCGCCACCGTGAAGAAGATCCGCATCGGCGACCTCCTCGTCGAGAACGGCCTGATTTCGGCCGAACAGCTCCAGGTCGCGCTGGCCGAGCAGCGCAAGCTCGGGTCCAAGCTCGGCCGCACGCTGATCGACCTCGGCTACGTCAGCGAGACCGACATGCTGCAGCTGCTGTCGCGGCAGCTCGCCATCCCGCTGGTCGACCTGCGCAGCTACCGCTTCGATCCGGCCCTCGTCCGCAAGCTGCCGGAGACGCTGGCGCGCCGCTTCCGCAGCATCGTGCTCAAGGAAGAGGGCGGCGGCTACCTCGTCGGCATGGCCGACCCGACCGACCTGTTCGCCTACGACGAGCTCGCGCGCGCGCTGGGCGGGCGCGAGCTGCGGCTGGCGCTGGTGCGCGAGGACGAGGTGCTCCGCACCTTCGACGGCGTCTACCGCCGCACCGAGGAAATCAGCTCGCTGGCGCAGGAGCTGTCGGAGGAGGTCACCGACGCGGCGGCGCTCGACGTGTCGCAGCTTGGCCTCGGCGAAGATGCCGCCGATGCGCCCGTGGTCAAGCTGCTGCAGTCGCTGTTCGTGGACGCGGTGCAGGCCGGCGCCTCCGATATCCACATCGAGCCCGACGCCGACTGCCTGCGCCTGCGGCAGCGCGTCGACGGCGTGCTCAACGAGCAGATCATCCGCGAGCGGCAGATCGCCTCGGCGCTGGTGCTGCGCCTGAAGCTGATGGCGGGGCTCAACATCAGCGAGAAGCGCCTGCCGCAGGACGGCCGCTTCCAGATCAGCGTGCGCGGCAAGGCCATCGACGTGCGCGTGTCCACCATGCCCGTGCAGCACGGCGAGTCGGTGGTCATGCGCCTGCTCGACCAGAGCGGCGCCATGCTCGACCTCGAGCACCTCGGCATGCCCGCGCCGATGCTGGCGCGCTTCCGCGACGTGCTGCGCTCGCCGAGCGGCATCGTGCTTGTGACCGGCCCGACCGGTTCGGGCAAGACCACGTCGCTCTACGCCGCGCTGAACTCGCTCAACCGACCGGAGCGCAAGATCATCACCGTCGAGGATCCGGTCGAGTACCGACTGCCGCGCATCAGCCAGGTGCAGGTCAACGCAAAGATCAACCTCGACTTCGCCGCGGTGCTGCGCTCGGCGCTGCGACAGGACCCTGACATCATCCTGGTCGGCGAAATGCGCGACCAGGAAACCGCCGAGATCGGCCTGCGCGCGGCGATGACCGGCCACCTGGTGCTGTCCACGCTGCACACCAACGACGCCGTCGGCACCGCCGACCGCCTGCTCGACATGGGCGCGCCGGGCTATCTGCTCGCCGCGTCGCTGCGCGTGATCATCGCCCAGCGCCTCGTGCGCCGCGTCTGCGATAGCTGCGGCGAGCGCCATGCCCCCGATGCCAACGATCTCGCCTGGCTGGCGGAGCTGCGCCCGGGCGTTGACGCCTCGGGACTGCGGCGCGGCCGCGGCTGCCAGCACTGCAACGGCACCGGCTATCGCGGCCGGATCGGCGTCTACGAGTACCTCGAGCCCACGCTCGACATGCTCGAGGCGCTGCGTCGCGGCCAGCACGACGGGTTCGTCCGCGCCGCCTCGCGCGCGCCGCTGTTCCGCCCGCTCGCGCAGGCCGCGCTCGACGCCGCGCTGGTCGGCGTCACCACGCTCGAAGAAGCCAAGCGCGTCGGCGGCGAGCTGCTGCCCGACGGGGCGCGCTGATGCCGACGTTCCGGTACCGCGCCCGCGACGCGCAGGGCCGCCCGGTCAGCGGCAGCCTCGAGGGGCTTTCGGGCGATGCGGTGGCGCGCCAGCTCGGCAGCGCCGGCCTCGTGCCGCTGGACATCATCGAGGCGGCACCCGCCCGCGCCGGCGGCGTCGAGCTGCTCGAACGACTCGGGTTCGGCCGACCGGGGCGCGTCGACATGATCCTGTTCACGCGCCAGATGTACGCGCTCGCTCGCGCCGGCGTGCCGATCACGCAGGCGCTGCGACGCCTGTCGACCACCTCGCGGAATGCGCAGCTCGCGCGCACCCTCGTGGGCGTCATGGAGGAGCTCGAGGCCGGGCGCGACATGGCCACCGCGCTGTCGCGGCATCCGCGCACTTTCGGGCCGCTGTTCGCGGCGATCGTCCGCGTCGGCGAGGAGAGCGGACGCATCGACGAGGCCTTCCTCCGGCTCAACCAGCACCTCGAGCGCGAGCAGAAGGTGGTCGAGCAGGTCAAGACGGCGGTCCGCTACCCGATCATCGTGCTGGCCTTCGTGGCGGTCGCGGTCTTCGTGGTCATGACCTTCGTGATCCCTGAATTCGCCAAGCTGTACGGCTCGTTCGACGTGCAGCTGCCGCTGCCCACGCGGATCATCATCGGCACGTCGAATTTCTTCGCCGCTTGGTGGTGGCTGATCGCCGGGGCGGTCGTCGCGTGCGCGGCCTGGCTGCGTCGCTACGTGCAGACCGAGGCCGGGCGTCTGCGTTGGCATGGCCTGCTGCTGCGCCTGCCGATCATCGGCGGGATCGTGCTGCGCGCGACGCTGGCGCGCTTCGCCCGCGCCTTCGCGATGGCGACGCGCTCCGGCGTGCCGGTGCTGCAGGCCATCACCGTGGTGGCGCTGGCGGTCGAGAACGACGCGCTTGCGCGGCAGCTGCTCGGCATGCGCGGCGCCATCGAGCGCGGCGAGGGCCTCACCCGCGCCGCCGCGCTGCAGCCGTGCTTCACGCCGCTCGTGCTGCAGATGCTCGGCGTTGGCGAGGAGACCGGGCGGATCGACGAGATGCTGGTGGAGGTCGCCGACTTCTACGAGCGCGAGGTCGACTACGACGTGCGGAACCTCAACGACCTGCTGCAGCCGCTGCTGACCGTGATGGTGGCGGGCGTGGTGTTCATCCTCGCGCTGGGCGTGCTGCTGCCCATGTGGGATCTCGTGCAGCTGGCGCGGCAGTGAACCCCGGCGACCCCGCGGCCACTCGATCCGTCCCGCCCCACCATCCCGCTGCGCGCGCACGGGCGTCCCTCGATGCCCGCCGCATCCGGCACCTGAGCCGCGTGCTGGCCCTGCTGCTCGTGGCGCTGCTGGCGGCGCTGCTGCTTCGCGCCGGTCGCGACGTGCTTGCCGAAGGCGAGCGCATGGCGCTGCAGATGGCCGAGCAGCACCTCGAGAACCTGGTCTGGCTGGAGGGCCAGCGCGCGCTCGCCGAGGAGGGGCCTGCGGGCCTGCAGCGACGCGCCGGGACGGATCCGCGGCGTTGGCCGCAGGATCGGCTTTCGGCACCGCCGGCCGGCGGCGTGCCGACCTGGGTCGATGCGCGCTGGACCTACGACGACGCGAGCGGCGAACTGCGCTACCACCCCGCGTGGCTGCCGGGTGGGGTGTGGCGCTGGCGCGTCGAAGCGCGGCGCGAGGGTGTCGATTCCCCGTCGCCGGGATTGGCAAGAGACTTGCTTCTCGTTCGGATCGCGCCGGCCGGCGACGCCTCGACGACGCGCTCCCGACGTAACAGCAATTGACGCGGAACCGCGTCATTGCAGCAAAAGCAGCGGCGTATCATGGCGCCGGCCGCCAGCGGGACCGCTGGACGCCGCCCTCCCTCCCACGACAGGTTTCCGTCCATGCGTCGCGCCGCCGGCTTCACCCTCATCGAACTCGTCATCGTGATCGTCGTGCTCGGCATCCTTGCCGCGCTCGCCGTGCCCCGCTTCATCTCGCTGCAGCGCGAGGCGCGCATCGCGGTCATCGATTCGCTGTTCAACTCGGTCCGCTCGGGCTCGAACATCGTCTACGCCAAGTCGGCCGCCGCCGGGCTGTCCGACCTGCCGGCCAGCACCGTCGACATCGATGGCCCGGTGCCCGGCGGCACGATCAACACCGTGTTCGGCTACCCGCGCGCCGCCGAGGTCGACATGCGCCTGCTGTTCGACAACCTGTCGCCGCGCTACGGCTTCGTCACCGCCGGAACGGGGATCCGGATGGACGTCGACGGCATCGTCGCCTGTTCCGTGACCTACACCGCACCCACGGGCGCCGGACTTCCGCCTACCATCGTGCGCAACATCACCAACTGCTGACCGGACCGCCCCCGCCCATGAAGACCCAGACCGGCTTCACCCTGATCGAGCTGATCATCGTCATCGTCCTGCTGGGCGTGCTGGCCGCGATCGCCGTGCCGCGCTTCGTCAACCTCGAGGACGACGCGCAGGAGGCCCGTCTCGACGCTTCCGCGGCGGCGATCACCTCGGCGATGAACATCAACTACGCCGAGTGCGCGGTGAACGGCTTCCAGGTCGGAACGGGGCAGTGCCTCGCGGTCACGGCGTGCACCGCGGCGAACGTGGAGCCGCTGCTGCAGAACGGCGCCGATGGGCTCGTGGGCCTGACGGTCGCGGGTCCGGCGATCCCGGCCGGTAACGGCAGCGTCGCCACCTGCACGCTGACGTCCACGGCCGGCAGCGCGAACTTCACCGCCGTGCGCACGGCGCCCTGATCCGCGTCCGCCCCCGGCAGCGCGCATCCCGACGCGGGGGCGGCAGGGCGACCTGTCGCCCCTTGTCGTTTCCGAGGTCCCGCCACGCCCCCATGCCCGGCCATCCGCAAGCGCCCCGGCCGCCGCGCCACCCCGCTCCGACGCGTCGCCTGGGCTTTTCGCGCCGCGAGCGCGGGCTCACGCTGCTCGAGGTGGTGGTGGTGATTGTGCTGCTGGGCGTACTCGCCGCCGTGGCGCTGCCGCGGATCACCGAGGGCAGCTTCCGGGCCGCGGCTTTCGCCGAGCAGGTGGCTGCAGCGCTGCGCTACGCGCAGCGCCTCGCCGTGGCGAGCGGCTGCGAGATCGAGGTGCAGGTCGATGCCGCGGCGGGCCGCTACGCCGTGCGTCGCCGCGCCGACGGCAGCGACACGCGCTGCGGCACCACCGGCCCATTCACGCTCGACGTCCCGAATCCCGCCGGCGGCGGCGCCTTCGCCGGGGTGGCCACGGGCGGCGTGGCCATCACCCAGGGACTCACGATCCGCTTCGACGCGCAGGGACTGCCGAGCCCGAACGGCGGCAGCGTGGTGGTCGGCGGACGCACCATCACCGTGGAGTCGGAGACCGGGCATGTGCGCTGAGCGCGGCTTCACCCTGATCGAACTGGTGGCCACGCTGGTGCTGCTGGCCGTTGCGGCGATCGCGATCACCGGCCTCGTCGCGCAGATCAGCGGGCGCAGCGCGTCGCCGGTGCTGCAGACCCAGGCGCTCTACTTGGCGGAGGGCTACCTCGAAGAGGCCCTGCTGCGCGCCTACGCGGATCCCGACGGCGTGGACGAAGGCTGCGCCGCGCCGCGCGACGCGTGGGACGACATCGGCGATTACGCCTGCCTCGCCGCGGCGGCTCCGCCCAGCGATGCCACCGGCGCGGCCCTGCCCGGACTCGCGCGCTACCGGGTGGCGATGCGGGTGGACCCACCCGCCGTGGTGGGCGGCGCGACGACGCGGCGCGTCGAGGTGCGGGTGACGCATCTCGACGGCGACATCGACCTGCGTCTGGCCGGACTGCGGGCCGACTACTGATGGGCGCGACCGGCGGGCGCGGCTTCACCCTGATCGAGCTCGTGGTGGTGCTCGTGCTCGTGGGCATCCTCGCGACCGTGTCGCTGCAGATCCTCCGCCAGCCCATCGACGCGAGCGCCGACGTCCAGCGCCGCGCCAAGCTCGCCGACGCGGCCGACCAGGCGATGGCGCGCATCAGCCGCGACCTCCGGCTGGCCCTGCCCAACAGCATCCGCGTCAGCGCCGACGGCCGCGCCGTCGAGATGCTGGTGGCGCCGATGGCGGGCCGCTACCGCGCCCGGCCGCGCGCATCGACGGACCCGCTCGGCGCCGGCGACGTGCTCGACTTCGCCGCGCTCGATACGGGCTTCGACCTGCTGGCGCCGCTGCCGCAGGCGCCGGTCGCGGGCCAGTGGGCGGTGGTCTACAACCTTGCGGCCGAGGGCGCTCAGGCGAACGCCTGGGCGGGCGACAACCGCGCGACGATCGGCGCCGGCAGCACGGCCAATGCGATCGAGCTGGCGGCCGGCTTCCGTTTTCCTTTCGCGTCGCCGGGGCAGCGCGTCTACATCGTCGATCGCGCCGTGCAGTACCGCTGCGCGCCGGACGGACGGCTGCTTCGCCACGCGGGCTATGCGCTTGCCGCGACGATGGCGGTTCCGGCGCCGTCGACCGGCGCCCTGCTGGCCGAGGGCGTCAGCGCCTGTGCGTTCCGCTACCAGCCCGGCACCGCGTCCCGCAGCGGTCTTGCCTCGCTGTCGCTGGCCTTGAGCCGCGACGGCGAGTCGGTGAGCCTGCTGAAGTCCGTCCACCTGCCGAACGTGCCGTGAGCCGCCCGTCCGCCCGTCGCCAGCGCGGCTTCAGCCTCGTCGCCGCCGTCTTCCTCGTGGCGCTGGCGCTGCTCGTGGTTCTCGCGGCGGTGCTGACGCTGAGCGCCCGCAGCCGCAGCACCGTGCAGGCGCTCGACGGCAGCCGCGCGCTGTTCGCCGCGCAGAGCGGCATCGAGGTCGCGACCGCCCGCAGCCTGGCCGGCGGCTGCCTTGCGGTGCCCCCCACGCTCGCGGTCGAAGGCTTCGAGGTGTCGCTTGGCTGCACCGCCTTCGAGGTCGACGAGGCGCCGGACAGGTATGACATCTTCATCCTCACCGCCGTCGCCCAGCGCGGGCGCTTCTCGGACCACACCTTCATCTCCCGGCGCGTGCGCGCCACGGTGAGCGAATGAACCGCCTGATCCTCCTGATCGGATTCGCGCTGTCGCTGCTGCTGGTCGCCGCGCCTTCAGCGGCGCAGATCGCCGTTCGATCCACCGCGCAGGCGGGCACGCCTTCCGGCGATCTCGTGATCCCGAAGCCGGCCGGTACGAGCACCGGGGACGTGCTGGTGGCGGTGGTGGCCAACGTGCCGGCCAGCCGCCGCTTCCGCGTGCCTCCGGGCTGGACCGAGCAGCTCGTCGACAGCGCCAGCGGCAGCGTCCGCCTCGCGATGCTGACGCGCGTGGTGCCGGCCAGCGACGCCAGCGTCGCCAGCTACACGTTCGAGGTGCAGGGCAGCAGCCACGACGGCGCGGTGGGCGGCCTCGTCGCCACCATCGGCGTCGACCCGTCGAATCCGATCGACGGCTCGCGGCTGGTGGAGACCGCGGCCGGCTTCGCGCACGCGGCGCCGTCGATCACGACAACGGCGCGCGGCGCGCTGCTGCTCACGGCCTTTGCCATGCCCGGCGCCACCGAGGACTGGCTGCCGCCGCCGGGAATGATCGAGGGCGTCGACGTGGCGTCGACCCCATCGCGCCCCGAGGCCGGCGGCGTGGCGATGACGCTGACCCTCGAGAGCCGCGGGGCGCCCGGCGCCACCGGCACCCGCACGGCCACGGCGGACGCCGGCGGCATCGCGGCCGCGCCCGGCCGCACGGCGGCGATCGGGCTGCGGCCGGCGCTTGCCCCGGCGAGCACGCACTACCGCCTCGACGGCGCCGCCGGATCGATGGCGAACACGCCCGGCGAGGTCTTCGACAGCGGGGGCACCGCGCTGCACGGCCGCCGGCGGCCGATCAGCACGCCCACCGCGACCAACTTCGTCGCGCCGAACCCCACGATCCACGGCCAGGACGCGGCCGTACGCGGCGAGTTCTGCAACGCCGCGAGCTTCGAAGGGCGCTCGGTGCTCGAAGTGCCGGCGAACAACCTGTTCGACTACACCACCGAGTTCTCGGCGTCGGCGTGGATCTTCCCGACCGCGGCGCCCTCCGGCGGCGGCCTGTCGTCGGTGCTCTCCAACGACCAGAACTACGAATTCCATCTCGATTCCAACCGACGCCTGTTCTGGTGGTGGGGCGGCGGCGCCCGGTCGCTGACCTCCAACGCGCAGATTCCGCTCAACCAGTGGACGCACGTCGCCATCACCTTCCGCTCGGTGGCCGGCTCGGCGCGGCAGCGGATCTACATCAACGGCGTGCTCGATGGCGCCAGCAACAGCTGGGCGGGGACCCTCACGCCGAACGGCTGCAACTTCTACATCGGCGGCGACGTGTCCACGGGCGCGGGCTGCGGTTTGATTGCCGATCGCGCGTTCCGCGGGCTGATCGACGAGGTGAAGCTCTACAACTTCGAGTTGACCTCCACCGAGGTCAACAACGACCGCACGCTGGGCCGCGCGTGCACCAGCCCGGTCACCCGCTACCGCATCGAGCACGACGGCGAGGCCCACTCCTGCGCCGCCGAGTCGATCACGGTGCGCGCCTGCGCGAACGCCGACTGCACCGTGCTCGCCACGGGCGGCGCGACCGGCACGGTCGTGGCCGGGGGCAACAGCGTGCCGTTCAGCATCCCGGTCGGCCAGAGCAGCACCAGCGTTTCGCTGCTGCTGCCGACCACCACGGGCCTGCCCGATCCGGAGGCCGTCCGGCTCGGCGTCGGATCGGTCTCGCCGGTGCCGTCGCTGGTGCCGGTCTGCCGCAACGGGGCCGGTGCGGTGGACACCACGACGGCCTGCGATTCGCGGGTGGGCGACGTCGGGTTCACCATCACCGTGCCGGACCACGTGGCCGATACGCCCCAGACCGCCACGATCCGGGCGCTGCGGCGAAGCGGCAGCGGGCCGCCCGACACCGCCTGCGCGCCGCTGTTCACCAACGTCACGCGCAGCGTCGGTCTCTGGGCCGCCTATGCCGATCCGACCACCGGCACCCGCGCGGTGGGCCTCGGGGGCAGCACGCTGGGCAGCACGGCGCCGGGAACGCCGGTCAGCCTCGCGTTCGACGCGAACGGCACCGCGACCGTCAGCCTGCGGTACGCCGATGCCGGCGCCGTCAACCTGCAGGCGCGCTACGTCGGCGGCGCGGCGGGCGACGCGGGCCTGACCATCACCGGATCGGACCGGTTCGTGACGCGCCCGGCGCGGTTCCAGCTCACGATCCCGGGCCACGACGCCAATCCGGCGCTGCCCGCGGGCGCCGCCCGCCCGGTCTTCGGCGTCGCCGGCGCGCCGTTCAACGTCACGGTGCAGGCGCTCAACGCGTCCAACGCCCCGACGCCGAATTTCGGCCGCGAGCAGGTGCCGGAACGGATCCTGTTCCGCCCGACGCTGCTCGCGCCGGCCGGCGGTGCGAACCCGGCGACCGTCGCGGCCGGTTTCGCGACCTGGACCAATGGCGCGTCGTCGGGAACGGTGGCCTGGCCGGAAGTCGGCGTCATCACGCTGACGCCCGAGTTGCTCAGTCCGCCCTACCTCGATTACGGGCCGAGCGACGGCAACGTGGTGGGAACGGCGGTCGAGCGGGTGGGGCGCTTCCGCCCGGCGCGCCTTGCCGTCGTGCCCAACGCCCCCGCGCTGGCCAACGCCTGCGCGGCCGGCAGCTTCGGCTACATCGGCCAACCGTTCGGATTCGGCACCGAGCCGGAGCTCGAGGTGTCTGGACTCAACGCTGCCGGCGCGGTCACGCTGAACTACGACCTCGTGGTGGGCGGCGCCCCCAATCCGTTCCGGCGCTTCACCGGCGCGCTTTCGGGGCGCAGCTACGCGAGCGCCGCGACGGGCACCTCGGCCGCCGTGGTCCGCACCACCGACGGTGGACCGGGCGTCGTCGCCGACCGCCTGCCTGCGGCCTTCGATGGGCGCGCGCGGGCGATCGTCCGCGGCGACGCGCTGGCCTGGACGCGGCCCACGGCGCCGCAGGCGCCATTCACGCCACGGATCGACCTGCGGTTCACCGCCGCCGACCTGACCGACGGCGACGGCGCCTGCTTCGACGGCGCGGCGCTGGATGGCTGCGATGCGCTCACGATCGGCGGCATCGTCGGGCCGGACGGCAGCCAGCAGCGCTGGGGGCGAATCGCCATGACCAACGCGTTCGGCCCTGAACTGGTCGACCTGCGCGTGCCGATGCGCGCCGAGTTCTCCAACGGCACCACCTTCATCACGAACGTCGACGACGTCTGCACGGCGCTCACGCTGCGGCCGATCGCCGATCCCGCGCCGGGCGACGCCCTGCAGCCGACGGACACGTGCGTGCAGGACAGCGGCCGGCCGGGGGGCAGCGGGCAGGGCTGCGCGGCCCCCGGGCCGCTGCTCGGCCGCCGCTACACGCCGGTGCCGGCGGTCGGGGCCGGCGGCGACTACGTGCTGTGGCTGCGCGCGCCGGGCGCGGGACGGGTGGGCATCCTCGACGTGACGCCCGAAGTCCCGGCCTGGCTGCGCTTCGACTGGCGCGGCGCGGGGGAGACCGCACCAACGGCGCGGGTGGGCTTCGGCGTTTTCCAGGGCGATCGCCGCGCCATCCACCAGCGCGAGGTGTACTGACCGGCAGGCGCGCGCGACGACCGGCGCGCGCCGTCGCGCTCAGCCCTCGTAGCGCACGGCGACCACGATGAAGCGCGCGGGCCCGGCGGGCAGCGCGGCCTCGAACTCGTCGTCGACGCGCTTGCCCAGCGCGGCGCGGGCCAGCGGCGAATCGATGCTGATCCAGCCCTTCGGCGCATCGATCTCGTCCGGACCGACGATGCGGTAGGTCGCTTCGACGCCGGTGTCCTCGCGCTCGACGGTGAGCCACGCGCCGAAGAACACGGCCTGCGGATCGGCGGGTCGCCGTTCGACGACCTTCAGCGCCTCGATGCGCTTCGACAGGTAGCGCACGCGGCGGTCGATCTCGCCCAGCTGCTTCTTGCGGTAGGTGTACTCGGCGTTCTCGGAGCGGTCGCCCTCGGCGGCGGCCGCAGCGAGCGCCTTCACCACCTCGGGCCGTCGCACGCGCCAGAGGTCGTCGAGCTCCGCCTTCAGCCGCTCGAGGCCCGCGCGCGTGACCAGCGCCGTCGAGGGCCCCTGCGGCGCGCGCCAGCGCGGCATCAGCCCGCCGACGGCGGCGGATACACGAGCGGCGCGTCGAAGCCGAGCGGCCAGCCCATGAAGATCCACAGCGCGAACAGCGCCGACCAGCCGAAGAAGAAGGTGATCGAGTACGGGATCATGGTCGCCACGACGGTGCCGATGCCGGCCTTCGGTTCGTAGCGCTGCAGGAAGGCGATCACCAGCGCGAAGTAGCTCATCATCGGCGAGATGATGTTCGTGACCGAGTCGCCGATGCGGTAGGCGATCTGCGTCACTTCCGGCGAGTAGCCGAGCAGCATGAACATCGGGATGAACACCGGCGCCATCAGCGCCCACTTCGCCGAGGCCGAGCCCATCGCGAGGTTCACGACCGCCGTCAGCAGGATGAAGCCGAGCAGCAGCGGGATCTTCGGCAGGCCCAGCGCCTTCAGCACTTCGGCGCCCTCCACCGCGAAGATCAGGCCGAGGTTGGTCCAGTTGAACAGCGCGACGAACTGCGCGGCGAAGAACACCAGCACGAGGTAGGAGCCGAGCGTTTCCATGCTCTTGCTCATGCCCTTGACCACGTCGGCGTCGCTGCGGATGGTGCCGGCGCCCACGCCGTAGGCGATACCGACCAGCGCGCCGGCGGCGAAGATCAGCGCCACGATGCCGTTGAGGAAGGGCGCCAGCGCCTCGAGCGTGTCGGTTTCGCCGGGCACCCGCAGCGCGCCGCCGGCCGGGACGGTGGCGAGCAGCACGAGGGCGGTCAGCACCAGCGTAGCGACGCCGGCGAAGGCCAGGCCCCGCTTCTCGGCCGGCGTGATCGCTTCGATCTTCTCGTCGCCGCGGCCGTACTGGCCGTCGGGGAAGCGGCGCGCGACGATCTTCTCGGTCACCCACCAGCCGAGCAGCGTGATCAGCGGCGTCGAGGCCTGCATGAAGAACAGGTTCGCCGCGGGATTCACGCTGTAGGTCGGGTCGACGATGCGCGCGGCCTCCTGCGAGAGCCCGGCGAGCAGCGGATCGATGGTGCCCAGCAGCAGGTTCGCCGAATAGCCGCCCGATACGCCGGCGAAGGCCGCGGCGATGCCGAGGATGGGGTGGCGCCCCGCAGCGATGTAGAGCAGGCCGGCCAGCGGTACCAGCAGCACGTAGCCGATTTCGCTCGCCATGTTCGACATCACGCCGGCGAAGACGACGATCGGCGTCAGCAGGAAGCGCGGTGCGTTCAGCACGACGATGCGCAGACAGGCGCCGATCAGGCCCGAATGCTCGGCCACGCCGATGCCGATCAGCGCCACCAGCACCGTGCCCAGCGGCGCGAAGCCGGTGAAGTTGGTCACCAGTCCGCCCATGATCCGCTGCAGGCCCTCGGCGCTGAGCAGGTTCACCGGCATGACCGGCTCGCCGGTCTTCGGGTGCGCGACGCTCAGGTCGAACTGCGCGGCGATCGCGCTGGCGATCACGACGAAGACCGTGAGCAGGAAGAACAGCGTGGCCGGGTGCGGCAGCAGGTTGCCGGCGCGCTCGACGACGCCGAGGAAGCGGTCGACGGCGGTGCGCGGGGCGTCGGCGTGGGCGGTGGTGGTCATTCCGGATCCGCGGTGGAGGAGGAAGAGGGAGATTGTGCCGCACGCGCCGCAGCGGCTAGCCCGGGATCTTACGCGCGCACCTCAGCGACGCCCGCCGAGCAGCCCGCCCAGCAGGCCGCGCAGCAGCTGCCGGCCCAGCTGGTTGCCCACCGTGCGCGCGGCCGACTTCGTCATCGCCTCGACGGCCCCTTGGCGACGGCCGTTGCCCCACAGGAAGTCGTTGAGGCGGCTTCCGTCCTTGGCGGGTGCGGGATCGGTGCCGGACGACGGGCGCCCGGTCGAGGCCGGTGCGGGGGCGTCCCCGCGCGACCCGCCGTCCGCAGGGGCCGCGCCACCCGCCGCCGCCGCGCGCCGGGCCAGCATTTCGGCCGCCGAGTCTCTATCCAGGGGCGCGTCGTACTTCCCGGCCAGCCCGCTGCCCGCGCGCAGCGCGGCGCGCTCGTCCGGCGTGATGGCGCCGAGCCGGCAGCCGGGGGGCAGCATCATCGTGCGCTCGACCATCGAGGGCTGGCCGCCGCCCTGCAGCGTGGAGACCAGGGCCTCGCCGACGCCGAGCTCGGAGATCGCGCGCGCGGTGTCGAGCGCCGGGTTCGGCACGAAGGTTTCGGCGGCCACCCTAACGGCCTTCTGGTCGCGCGGGGTGAAGGCGCGCAGCGCGTGCTGGATGCGGTGTCCGAGCTGCGCAAGGATCACGTCCGGAATGTCGGAGGGGCTCTGCGTGCAGAAATACACGCCCACACCCTTCGAGCGGATCAGCCGGACGACCTGCTCGATGCGCTGCTGCAGCGAGGGCGGGCAGTCGGCGAACAGCAGATGCGCCTCGTCGAAGACGAAGACCAGCTTCGGCTTCTCGAGGTCGCCCACTTCCGGCAGCGTCTCGAAGAGCTCCGACAGCAGCCACAGCAGGAAGCTCGCGTAGAGCCTCGGCTTGAGCACCAGCGTCTCGGCGGCGATCACGTTGACCACGCCGCGGCCGTCGGCGGCGGTGCGCATCAGGTCGCCGAGCTGGATCGCGGGCTCGCCCAGCAGGTGGCGCGCGCCTTCCTGCTCGAACTTCAGCAGCGCGCGCGACAGCGCGGCGAGGCTCTGCGGCGAGACGAGCCCGTAGGTCTTCGACACCGCCTCGCGCTCTTCGCCGATGAACGCGAGCACGGCGCGCAGGTCGTCCATGTCGAGCAGCAGCAGGCCTTCGGCGTCGGCGAGCGCGAAGGCGATGTCGAGCACGCCGCTCTGGGCTTCGGAGAGTTCAAGGATCCGCGACAGCAGCGTCGGGCCGATCTCGCTGACCGTGGTGCGCAGCGGATGGCCGTTCGCGCCGAACAGGTCCCAGAACGCGACGGGCAGGGCGGCGAACGCGAATTCCTGGCCGGTGGCGGCGGGCTTCAGCAGCGCCAGTCGCGCCTGCAGCTTCGGATTCATGGCGCCGGCCATGCCGAGGCCCGCGACGTCGCCCTTCACGTCGGCGATCACCACCGGCACGCCGGCTTTCGCGAAGCCTTCGACGAGGCGCAGCACCGACACGGTCTTGCCGGTGCCGGTGGCGCCGGCGATCAGCCCGTGGCGATTGCCGAACCTCAGCGGCAGCGTGATGGGGCGTTGCCCCGCGATTCCCAGCAGCAGCGCATCGGCGGTGAGGTCGGTCACGGTGTCGCTCCGTTGAGGGCGGCTTCGAGTGTAAACGCCGCGCGACGGCGGTTGAGCCGCCGCGGCGGCGCCGGTAGTCTGCCGGCCTGCTCCAACCGGGTGTCCCGCTCGTGCGCCATCGCTTCGCTCCGCGCCTTCCCGCGCTTTCGCCCGCCGTTCGCATGGCGGCCCTGTCCGTGCTGTCGATCGCCATGCTGCACCCGCAAGCGGGCCTTGCCGCCGCGGCCGACCCGGGAAGCGAGGCCGTGCACGAATCGCTTTACGCCGACTTCGAGTCCGCCGCGAAGGCCTACCGCGACGGCGTCGCGCAGGCCGCCGGCGGCGAGCGTCGCGCCGGGCGCCGCGCCGCCGATCGCGCGATGGATCGGATGCTCGACTTGGCCGAGCGCTGCGCGGCCACGGCCGGATGCGAGAGCGAGCGGCTGATGGCGCGCTTCGATGCGCTGCTTGGCGCCGGCACGCGGGTGGCGGGCGAGGGGGACGACGTCGGCAGCGCGCCGGTCGATGCCGACGACGCGGACTCCCCCGTCGTGGCCGCGTTCCCCGAGGCCGCCAGCACCTTGAACCAGCTCAACGGCCGCGACCTGCGCGAGATCATCGTGCAGAACGAGGCCGTGCGCGCGGCGATGGCCGAGTGGCTCACGCATCTCCGGCCGCAGTTGATCAATGCGCACGAGCAGTACCAGTACCTGCGCTTCCTGATGTGGCCGGAGTACGAGCGCGCCGGGCTGCCGGAAGCGCTGCTGTTCGCGATCATGGCGCGCGAGTCGGGCGGTCGCGTCCACGCCATTTCGCCCGCGGGTGCGGCCGGGCTCATGCAGTTCATGCCCGCGACCGGGCGGCGCTTCGGGCTCGGCTGGCAGGACGGCTTCGACACCCGCTTCGAGCCGCAGCTCGCGGCGCGCGCGAGCGTGCAGTACCTGAACGAGCGCTTCGCGCAGCTGGGCGACGACCTCGAGCTGGCGCTGGCGGCCTACAACGGCGGCGAGGGTCGGGTGGGCCGCTTGGCACGCGAGCTTCCGGGCCGCGGCTTCTGGGACCCCGCCGTGCAGGCGCGACTGCCCAAGGAGACCCGCGACTACGTGCCCTACGTGCTCGCCGCGGCCTGGCTGTTCCTGCACCCCGACGACTACGGCCTCGAGTTTTCGACCGTCAACGGCGCGGCAACGGTGCTGGCCCTCAAAGCACCGGCCTCCCTGAACCAGTTGACCATCTGCCTCGGCAACGGCGGCACGCGCTACGGATTTTTCCGCGCGCTGCGCAACCTCAACCCGCGCTGGCTGCCGGAGACGACGCTGCCCGCCGGCACCGAGCTGCGCGTGCCGGCGAAGGTGCTTCCGCTCTACGACGCCGGCTGCGTCGATGGCGAGCGCGCCGAGCGCGCGCTGGCGCTGGTCAATGCGCGACGTCCGGACGTCGCCCCGGCGGCGGTCGCGCGCGGCGCACCGCGGGCGGGCGGGTCGCGCGGCAGTGCCGCAACCCACACCGTGCGCCGCGGCGACACGCTCAGCGCGATCGCGCGCAGGCACGGCTGCAGCGCGCAGACCGTGGCCCGCGCCAACGGCCTGCGCTCGCCCTACGCGCTGCGCCCGGGGCAGCGCCTCAGCCTCGACGGCTGCGGCGGCTGACGGCCATGCGCCGCGCCGTCGCCCTTGCGGTGATCGCGCTCGCGGCGCTGGTCTCGGCAGCGCCTGCGCAGGCCCTGCGCTGCGGTTCGCGCGTGGTGCAGCCCGGCACGCTTGACGTGCAGGTGCGGTCGCGCTGCGGCGAGCCGTACTGGCGTACGCCGCGCAGCGAACTCATCGTGCAGGGCGAGGGTGGGCCGATCGAGCAGCGCTTCGAGCGCCGTATCGAGCACTGGTACTACAACTTCGGCCCGAGTCGTCTGGTCGTGCGGCTCCGCTTCGTCGACGGCGTGCTCGAGTCCGAGCAGACGCTGGGCTACGGCAGTCCGCGGGTCGGCGGCCGCTGCACCGCCGCCGCGCTGCAGCCGGGCTTGAGCGAGGGCGAACTGGTGCTGCGCTGCGGCGCGCCGCTGCGCCGCCGCATCACCTACGGCGACCAGCTCGTACGCGACGCGTTCGGGCAGGTGCGCGTGCAGCCGCGACCGCGCGAGGAGTGGCTGCTCGAGCGCGACGACTCGCGCCTGCTCGCCCGCGTGCTGCTCGACGGCGGCCGCATCGAATCGGTGCAGGCGCTGCGACCGTGAGCGCGCTGCGCACCCTCGGCGCGCTCGCCGGCCTGCTGCTCGCCGGCTATCTCGCCGTGCTCGCCCTGCTGTTCTTCGGCCAGCGCAGCCTGCTGTACTTCCCGCAGTTCACGCGCGACCCGGTCATCGAGCCGGACTTCACGCTCGATGTCGAGGGCGCCACGCTCCGCGGCTGGGTGCTGAATCCCGGGCGGCCGAAGGCCCTGCTGTACTTCGGCGGCAATGCGCAGGATCTGTCGCTTGTTCTCGACGACGTGGCGGCCTGGGCGCCCGACCACACCGTCTACCTCGTGGCGTACCGCGGTTTCGGGCGCAGCAGCGGCGAGCCCAGCGAGGCGGCCCTCGCCGCCGACGCCATCGCGCTGTTCGACCACGTCGCGGCCACGCATGCGGCCGTCGACGTCTACGGCCGCAGCCTCGGCAGCGGCGTCGCGACGCACGTCGCCGCCGTGCGCCCGGTGCGCCGCCTCGCGCTGGTCACGCCGTTCGACAGCGTGCTGCGGGTGGGGCAGGCCATGTACCCGTGGGCGCCGCTGCGCTGGCTGCTGCTTGACCCGTTCGACAGCGTCGGCCGCGCGCCGGCGCTGACGATGCCGACGCTGGTCGTCATCGCCGGGCGCGACGAGGTCATTCCGGTCGCGCATTCCGAAGCGCTGGCCGCCGCGCTGCCGAAGCCGCCCAAGGTGCTGCGGCTGCCCGAGGCCCGTCACGCCGACGTGCAGGCGTTCCCGGAATACGCCGCGACGCTGCGGCGCTTCTTCGGCGCGGAGTGACCGTGGGCCGCGAGTCGGCCGGGCCGCACGTCAGGGCGCGCCGCGCGTCGATGCGGCGCGCGCGGCGCGGCGCGGGCCTTGCGCTCGGTGCCCTCTGGGCCCTGCCGCTGACCCTGCCGATGCTGGCTGTCGGCGCGGCGATGCTGCCTTTCGGCGCGCGACTCACCGTCCGCGGCCCGATGCTCGTGTTCACGCGCCTGCCGTTCGGCCCCCGCGGCGCGCTGGCCCTGGGGCAGGTGGTGCTGAGCCCACTGCCCTCGCTCGATGCGCGCGTTCCGAGCTACCGCGCGCGGCAGGCGATGCGCGAGCGCGCACCGGGCGCGGCCGGCGCGCCGACGGGCTCCGGCAATGCGGCGCTGCGCGGCGAGCGCGTGCACCTGGCCCGCCACGAGTTGGCGCACGTGCGCCAGTCGCTGCTGCTGGGGCCGCTGTTTCCGGTCGTCTACCTGATGTGCGGCGGCGTCAGCCACCGCAATCCGTTCGAGCGCGCCGCCGACCGCTACGCGCGCAGCGGGCGAGGGTGGTGGCCGTTCGAAGGCGAGGCCTGAGCCGCGCGATGCGCTAGCCGCAACGACCCGCGGCGCGCGTCGCGAACACCCCATCGAGCTTCCGCTCGGCGCGGAAGCCGGCTCTCTCCAGACGCTTGATGACCTCGCCAGGCACGTCGCGGCCGCTCGTCTTCGCGTTCGGCGCACCGGTGTAGTGGAACAGCGGCGCGCCCGGTCTCAGCACGCGCGCCAGCTGCTCGTAGAAGGCCAGGGAATACAGCTCGCCGGCGATGCCGAAGCGCGGCGGGTCGTGCAGCGCGGCGTCGAAGTGCGCGTCGGGCAGCGACGCGATCCGCTGCGAGACATCCGCTTCCGTCAGCGTGAAACGGCCCTGCCACGCCGCGTCGTCGGTCTTCGGCGACCACGGGTTGATGCGGCGCAGCCAGACCACGTCCGGGTTCTTCTCGAAGCTTTGGACCTGCGCGGCGCCGCCGGCGAGGGCGTGCGCGGCGAAATAGCCCAAGCCCCCGCAGCAGTCGAGCAGGCGCCGGCCGCGCGGCCGCACCAGCGCCACTTTCGCCGCGGCGTCATCCCAGGGCGAAACCTGCGCCGTGGGCAGCATCTTGATGCCGTCGATCTCGAAGGTCGGCGGCCCCCAGCCCGTGGGGACGAGCTTGATCAGCGAGCCGCCGAAGCGCTGCACCGGCTGCCAGGCGAGCCGCTCGACGCCGTCGGCGCCCGCCGTGACGGGGAGGGCCGCGTACAGCGTGCGGTCCTTGAAGCGGGTGTCGGCATCGGGCCAGGGCCAGCGCGCACCTCGCCATTCGAAGGCGTCCGGGTGGAGGGCGATGTCGTCCGCGCTCCGATCGAGATCCAGCGAGCCGCGCCACGCGCGCTCGCCGCGATCGCGGGCCGTGAGCAGCGAAGCCAGCCGCTCGCGGTCCAGCAGCGGGACGGGGCTCACGTCAGGAAGCGCGCTTCCACGGTGCCTTTCAGCGTGATCGTCATCGGCCGGCCGCGGCGGTCGAGCGCCCTGCCGGCCGGCACGCGCACCCAGCCCTCCGACACGCAGTACTCCTCGACGTCGGTGCGCTCGTTGCCGTTGAAGCGGATGCCGATGCCGCGGTTCAGCGCCGCCTCGTCGTGGAACGGCGAGCGCGGGTCGTTCGACAGGCGGTCGGGGGCGGTGTCGCTCATGGCGAAGCGATCAGCGCAGGCTCTTCAGGCGGGCGACGCGGCGGCGCGAGCGGGACTTCTTGTTGACGGACTTCTTCATGGCGGTGGCCTTCGGTTGGGAAAACGGGCGCGCATTCTCCCACAGGCGCCGGCCGCGCGGGGGCGAGCTCGCCGGGCGGCGAGACTTGCAGTCCCGCACGGTGCGTCGCTAGCGTGAGACGAAATCGTCTCACTCGGCGCCCGATGCCGACCGATGACACCCGACAGGCCCTGATGGACGCGGCCTTGCGCCTCGCCATGCTCGACCCCGCCGCATCGCTGGACGCGGTCGCCGCCGCGGCCGGCGTGGGCCGCGCCACGCTGTTCCGCCACTTCCCGAACCGGCAGGCCCTGCTGCGCGCCGCCGGCCGCCGCGTGCTCGGCGAACTCGAGCAGCGGCTCGAGGCGGTCGCACCGCCGACGTCGTCGGCGGAAAGCGTACGCGCGGCCCTGCGCGAGGCGCTGGCCGCGCTGCTCGAGGGCGGGCTGCCGCTGCAAGCCGTGATGGCAGCGCCCGGGCTCGCCGACGACCCGGCGCTTCGCGCCGCTGCGCGCCGGCTTGACCGCCACCTCGCGCCGCTCTTCGAGCGGGCCACGGCGGCCGGGCTGCTTCGCCCGGACATCGACGCCGCGTGGCTGGATGCCGCCTTCGACGGCCTGCTCTACGCCGCGTGGACGGCGGTGCGCGAGGGTCGGATCGCGGCGCAGCGCGCGCCCGATCTGCTGCTCGACGCGCTGCTCGACGGCTTCGGCCGGCCGGGGCGCCGGTGAGCGCCGCGCTGGAGCAGCCGCAGGAGCGACGCGACGCCTTCGTCGATGCGCTGCGCGGCTTCGCGCTGCTCGGCATCGTCGTCGTCAACGTGCCCTTCCTTGCGCTCTCGGCAGAGGGCTTCAGCCCCGGGTCGCTGGCCACTGTCGCCGACCGGGCGGCGGCCTTCACCACGATCGCGCTCGCGCAGGCGAAGTTCTACCTGCTCTTCGCGTTCCTGTTTGGCTACAGCCTGTGCTTCCTGCTCGACCGCGACGACGACGCACAGCGACGGCGTTTCCGGCGCCGCCTGCTGGGCCTTGCGCTGCTCGGCGCGGCGCACGCGGTGTTCGCGTTCGTCGGCGACATCCTCGTGCTGTATGCGCTGATCGGCACCGCGCTGCTCTGGTGGGTGCGCTGGAGCGACCGTCGCCTGCTGGCCATGGTGGCCGCGCTGCTGCTCGCGTGGTGGCTGCTGCTGGCGACGCTGGGCGGTTCGCTCGCCGATGGCGTCGCAGCGACGGCGAAGGCGACGTCGACGCCGGCGCTGGCCGCCCTCGACCGCGCGCTCGGCGGCGGCGGTTTCGTCGAGGCGGCGCTGGCGCGGCTGCGCGCATGGCCCGAAGCGTTCGGCTTCATCGCCGTCGTCAACGGGATGGCGGTCGCGGCGATGTTCGCGCTCGGCCTCGTTGCCGGCCGGCGCCGCGCGTTCTCGATCGCGGCCACCTCGGACCGCTTCTGGCGCCGTGCCGCCGCATGGGGATGGGGGGTCGGCCTTCCGCCAGCGCTGTGGTCGGCGCACTGGGTGTGGCTCGACGGCGTGTCGCCGGCGAACGATGCCGACGCCATGCGCGCGGTGCTGGTCGGCTTCGCGGCCGCGCCGCTGCTGAGCCTCGCCTATGTCGCGACGCTCGTGCGGGTTCATCGCGGCGCGCCGGCGCGCCTCGCGGCGTTCGAGCCGGCCGGTCGGATGTCGCTGACCGGCTACCTCGGCGAGTCGATCGTGCTGTCGCTCGTCTTCAGCGCCTACGGCGGAGCGCTGTTCGGCGCGGTCGGCGCGGCGGCGGCGATGGCCATCGCGGTGGGCACGTGGGCGGCGCTCGACGCGTTCTCGCGGGTCTGGCTGCTGCGCTTCCGGCACGGCCCGTTCGAATCACTGCTTCGACGCTTCACCGGGTGAGCGGGTGGCCGACGGTCGCGGTAAGGGCGGGCGTACGATATCGGCGTCGACCATCCCGAAGGACGCCGCCATGCGCCTGCCCCTTCCGCTGCTCCGCGCCGCATTGACGGCCGGCCTTGGCGCCGCGCTCGGTTTCGGCGTCGCGGTCGCTTCGCCGCAGCAGGCCTCGGCGTCGGCCGGCGCGGCACCCGAGACCGCGTCGATGGCCGCACCCGCCTACGACGCCGCCATGGCCCGAGAGCTCGGCGCCGACGAGAACGGCATGCGCCGCTACGTGCTCGTGGTGCTGAAAACCGGGCCGACCCGCGTGCCCGACGGCGAGGCGCGCAAGGCGATGTTCGCCGGGCACTTCGCCAACATGGCGCGCCTCGCGAAGGCCGGCAAGCTCGCCGTGGCCGGGCCCTTCATGCCGGGCGACTCGGGCTGGCGCGGGCTCTTCATCTTCGCGGTCGAGAGCGTCGATGAAGCGAAAGCGCTGACCGAAACCGACCCGGTGATCGTCAACGGCGAAATGGTTGCCGAATACCACCCGTGGTACGGCTCGGCGGCGCTGATGGCGACCGCCGGGCTGCACCAGCGGCTCGTGACGCCGTCAGCGGCGAAGGCCGACTGAGCCCGCCGCTGCGCGAAGGCCTCAGCGCGCCGCCGCGGGCGTCGGCTGCACCTGCGGCACCGCGACCCGCGGCGCGGTCGAGAACGGCCGGATGCCGAAGCGCGGATACAGCTCGCTCGGGAAGTAGACGACGCCGTCCTTGACGACCATGCGCGCCTTCCGGAGCGCACCGAGGTCGACCGTCGGATCGTCGGGCACGAGGAAGAAATCGGCGAGCTTGCCGCGCTCGATGCTGCCGAGCTGCTGGTCTTCGCCGAGGTATTCGGCCATGTCGAGCGTCGCGCGGCGCAGCGCTTCGGCCGGGGTGAAGCCGGCCTCGACGAAGAGCTCGAGCTCGCGGTGGAACGACAGCCCGCCGCCGAGATCGGTGCCGGGAATCAGCAGCACGCCGCGCTCGCGCATCTCGCGCACGGTGGCCATGATCTTGTCGAAGGCGCCGGCGTAGGTCTCGCGGTCGCCGGGGGCGCTCATGTCGCTCCACGCGCGCTTGGCGCTGCGCTGCGCGCCGACGGGCAGGTGGTCGATCCACGCGGCCTGGCCGCGCGGCGTCTCGCCATCCTGGTTCAGCAGCAGGTTCTCGTGGATGGCGAGCGTGGGCTCGACGGCGATCCGGCGCTCGACGATCGCATCGACCGTCCGGCGCACGCGCGGCGACTGCAGGTCGAGCCCGTCGAGTCGCTTCAGCGCGGTCAGGCGCAGCAGGGTGCGGGTGTCTTCTTCGGGCGTCAGCACCCAGCCCAGCATGATCTGGTTGATGTGGGTGAGCTCGTCGTAGCCGGCCTCGATCATCGCGTCGGCGTTGGTGAAGGCCGGGATGTGCCCCGACACGCGCAGGCCCAGCCGGCGCGCCTCGGCGGCGGCGGCCTTCGACCAGTCGGGCCTCATGCTGTTGTAGAGCTTGATCTGCGGAAAGCCCCGCGCCGCGTACCAGCGCACCGCGTCGAGCGCCTCAGCCTGAGAGTTCACCAGCCGGCCGTTGTTCGAGTTGAACGGACTGCGGCCCTCGATGAAGCCGGCGCGGGTGATGCGTGGCCCGGCGAGCTGGCCGGCCTCGATGCTGTCGACCAGGCGGTCCAGCACGTCGTTGTCGTTGCCCATGTCGCGCACCGACGTGACGCCGGCGGCGAGGTTCAGCACGGTGCGGTTCTGGCCGATGTGGCCATGCATCTCGTAGAGGCCCGGCACCAGCACGCCGCCTTCGCCGTCGATGAGCACCTCGGGGCCGCCGCCGGTGGCGTCGGCCGGCTGCACGCCGGTGATGCGGTTGCCGAAGACGACGACGCTGGCCGGCTCGCCGACGCGGCCCGTCTTCGGGTCGAACACGCGCACCTTGCGGATGCGCACCGGGAAGGGGTAGCGATGCGCGGTTTCCGCCTGCATGGCGATGAAGCGCTGCTCGCCGAGCTCGACGGCAAGCCGGCGCAGGCGCTCGGCTTCGGCCTCGTAGCCTTCGCGCAGCAGCGGCGATCGGCTTGACAGCGCCGCGAACAGATCGCCGTCGGCCTCGACCAGCAGGTGGGTCGGGTCGAGGTCGAGGCCGCTGAGCGTCACGAGGCGAACGGTCTGGCGCGCCGCGCCTTCGCCCACGTCGATCGTCCGGCCCTCCTCGAGCCGCAGTTCGCCGCCGGGCAGCACCGGCATGCGGCGGTCGGCGTCGGCGAGCAGGGCGCGGGCGTAGAGGCCCAGCGCCCAGGGCGTGCCGCTCTGCGCGACGTAGAGCGCGCCGTCGCCGGCGTCGGCGCGGCCGGGGCCAACGGCGTCCCGCCACGTGGCGGCGCCTCCGTCGACGGCGAAGCGCTCGTCGACCCGGCTGCCGAACGTGGTCGTGCCGGTGATCGTCCACGCGATCGGCAGGCCATCGGCACCGAGGCGCAGCGATTCGGCCATCGTCGGGCCGCGGCCGTTGTCCTTGACGTCGTACTCGATCGTCACCGCGTCGCCGTCGATGGTCGCGTGCAGGTGGCCGATGTTCGCTTCCGGCGCGAGCACGACGTAGCGCTGGGTTTCGGCGGCGAGGGTGGCCGCGGCGCCGAGCGTGGCGGCGAGGAGGGTGCACGGCAGCGCGAGACGCATGGGCGGTGTCTCCGTGGGGATGCCGCACTGTACGCTCACCGCCATGCCCCGCGCCGGAGCCCGACCCTTGGCGATCGTCCTCGTGCTGCTCGTGCTGCTGGCCGTCGCGGCGGCCGTCGGCGTGATGCGGCGCAAACCCTCGAACGTCCGCGACTGGGCCCCCGAGCAGGCGCGGCTGGCCACCGCACGCTTCGACGGCGATCGCGTCACGGTCAGCAACGTGCGCAGCGCCGTCTACCGCAGCGCCACCGACTTCGACGTGCACTGGGAAACGCGCGCATACGACCTCGCCGACGTCGACAGCGCGTGGTTCATCGTCGTGCCGTTCGCCGACTGGCGCGGGCCGGCGCACACCTTCGTCAGCTTCGGCTTCGCCGACGGGCGCTACCTCGCCGTGTCGCCCGAGGTGCGGAAGCAGCGCGGCGAGGCCTACTCGGCCGTGCGCGGAATGCTGCGCGCCTACGAGCTGATGGTCGTGGTCGGCGACGAGCGCGACCTGATCGGCCTGCGCGCGCTGCATCGCCGCGACGACGTTTTCCTGTACCGCATGCGCGCCACGCCGGCCCAGGCCCGCGCGCTGCTGGAATCGCTGCTGCGGCGGGCCAACGCGCTGGCGGCGTCGCCCGCGTTCTACAACACGCTCAGGGCGAACTGCACCACGACGATCATCGACGAGATCGAGGCGCTGGCGCCCGGAACGGTCCCATGGAGCTGGCGGCTCGGCCTGCCCGGCTACAGCGACGACCTCGCGTTCGACCTCGGGCTGATCGACACGGATCTGCCGCGCGAGCGCTACCGCGCGGCGCACCGCATCAACGACCTCGCGGCGGCGGCCGCCGCGTCGCCGGATTTCCCGGCGCGCCTCCGCGGCGGGCGCGCGTCCCCCTGAGCGGCCCCGCCCTCGTCTCCATCCCCCCAAGCCCGGAGCCCCCACCATGGACCGCAAGTCCGACCGCCCCGCCGATCCGCCCCTGTCGTCGAAAGCGCTGGTCGATCGCGCGCTGGGCCAGCTCGACGACGAGCGCCGGCACCGCGCGGCCGCGCTCCGTCGCCGGGGCCTCGCGCCGGGCGCACGCGCGCCGGCGCCGAGTGCCGGCACGCTGGTGGCCGAAGGGGACTCGTGGTTCGACTTCCCGTTCACCGATGTGCTGAAGGTGCTCGAGCGCGCGCACGGCTACGACGTCGAGTCGGTCGCCAACCGCGGCGACACGCTCGAGGACATGGCCTACGGCGGCGAGCAGCTCTCGGCGTTCACGCTGCGACTCGACCGCGTGCTGCGGCGCGGCGAGCCGCTGCGCGGCGTGCTGCTCTCCGGCGGCGGCAACGACATCGCCGGCGCGGGCTTCGCCCTGCTGATCGACCACGCCGGGTCGCGCCGTCGCGGCCTGAATCCCGGCATCGTCGACGCGGTGATCGACGAACGCCTCGAGGCGGCCTGCGTCGTGCTTATCGAGACCGTGACCGGCGTGGTCGACGCGCTGCTGCCCGCCGGGGCGGCGCGTCCGCCGATCCTCGTGCACGGCTACGACTACCCGGTGCCCGACGGCCGCGGCGTGGGCGGCGGCGGCGGATGGCTGCTCCCGGGCCCGTGGCTGGCGCCGGCGCTGCGGCGCAAGGGCTACGACCCGCTGGGCGAGGGCCGGCCGCTGCTCGTCGCGCTGATCGACCGCTTCAACGCGATGCTGTCGCGGGTCGCGGCGCGACCCGGCTTCGAGCACGTGCGCCATGTCGACCTGCGCGGCAGCCTGCCGCTGCAGCGCCATCGCGACTGGTGGTCGGACGAACTGCATCCCAGCGCGAAGGGCTTCGGGCGCGTCGCTGGCCGGTTCGCGGCGGCGCTCGAGGGCTGAGCCGCGCGCCGATGGGGCGCGAGCCGATGTGGCGCGGGCCGCCGCCCACGCCGCGATTGAGAACGCGGCGTCGCTTCGGGCATCGTGCGCGCCATGGACACCGCGACCGCCCTCGGCCTCTGCGCCGCCTTCCTCACCAGCGTGGCCTTCGTGCCGCAGACGATCCGCAACTTCCGCCGCAAGCAGGTCGGTGACCTGTCGTTCTTCACCTTCGGCACCTTCACGGCCGGCGTCGTCGCCTGGCTGGGGTACGGGCTGATGATCGACAGCCTGCCGGTGGTCGCCGCGAACACGTTCACGCTGGCCGTGAGCCTGCTGAATCTTTGGCAGATGTGGGCCTATCGCGGCAACGTCGCGGCGCCGCACGACAGCCCCGCCGCGGGCGGGTAAAGTCGGCAGCCCGACCGTCCACGGGCTCCATCCGATGCGCCACGCCACGCTCGCCGCCGGCCTCGCCGCCGCCCTCGCTCTCGCCTCCACCGCCGCACAGTCCGACGATGCGCCCGCCCTTCTCGAGCTCAAGGAGAACGAAAGCTTCCTGCTGCCGATCGACGAGCCCGGCAACCGCTTGCCCGAATACCCGGCTGCCGTGCTCGCCCAGCAGGTCGTGCCGTCGGCCGTGGTGTGCATGCGCGTCGACATCGACGCCGAGGGGGGCGTGAGCTACGCCGGTCCGGTCGTGCGCGAGCCGGAGTGCCCCGCGATCACCGAGCTCACCAAGCAGTTTGCCGACGCCTCGACGGCCGCGCTCACGACGTGGCGCTTCGAGCCCGCCATCAAATGCGTGTTCCGCAGCAAGCGCGCGAAGGAGGCCGCGGGCATGAGCTGCTCGGGCGGCAAGGAAGTGCCGACCGCCACGACGATGACTTTCCGGTTCCTGTTCGAGCAGGTGGATGGTCGCGGGGTGGTGCGGATGCAGCGCTAACGGGTGACGCCGGAGACCCCCGCGCCCGCCGGCGCCGGGGCGACGATGAGCTCGCCAAGGTCGTAGCCGCGCGCTTCGGCGCGCTGGCGCAGGCGCTCAAGTAGGGCCGGGTCGATCGCCGGATCGCGCGCCAGTACCCACAGCGCCCCGCGCGACGGCCCGCCCACGACCGCCCAGCGGTAGTCGGGATCGAGATCGATCACCCAATAGTCGGCCCAGCCGAACGGCAGCCAGGACAGCGCCCGCGGCAGGAAGCTCACTTCCAGCGCGCCGGCGCGCTCCGTGGCCCGCGCCACGCCGCTGACGGCGATCACGTCACCATCGGCGGCCACGCAGCGGTTGACGACCGAGAGTCCGCCGTCGTCAAGCCGCGCGTACGTGGCGGTCGTGTCGCGGGCGCAGCGGCGCTGGAAGAACATCGGCAGGCGCGCGACTTCGTGCCAGACGCCCAGGTAGCGGGCGAGGTCGATCGCATCGACCGGCGCGTTCGGCGCGCCCGCGGGCAGCTCGGGCGGCAGCGGCGCGGCGGCGTCTGCGGGCGAAGCCCGCGCAGCGGAGGCGGCGGGCAGGAGCGAAGCCAGCGCGAGGGCGAGCAGCAGGGTGCGTGGGAATCGGGTCATCGCGTCGGCTCCAGGGCCCGGTCGAGGGCCACGGGACGGCACGCTGGGCGAGAATGCGTGCACTGCACGTGGAGGTCGGCATGGCGTGGTGGTCGTGGATCAAGGCAAGCGTGCGCGGACTCGCGCCGCAAGACCCGCAAGACCCGCAGGCCGCGAGGCCGGCGCGCGTGGTCGTGCAGTCCGACTGGCGCGGCGCCGAACTGCGCTTCAAGTCGGGAACCGCGCAGAGCCGGATGTCGCGCTGGGCCCCGGACCGCCTCGTCGTCGACTACACGCGGACGATGCTCGGTTCGCTGCTGCTCACGCCCGATCCCCGCGACGTCGGGATGGTCGGCCTCGGCGGCGGCTCGCAGGCCAAGTTCCTGCATCGCCACCTCCGCGGCGCGAGGGTGGAGGTGTTCGAGTGCGACGCCGAGGTGCTGGCGCTGCGGCGGCGTTTCCGGATTCCCGACGACGACGCCCGGCTGGTCGTTCGCCACGCCGATGCGGCGCGCGCGCTGCGCGCCCGGGTGGGCGCCTACGACCTGCTGCTGGTCGATGGCTACGACGTGCACGGCATACCCGAGGGGCTGTCGACGCAGCGCTTCTACGCCGACTGCCGCAACGCCCTGCGCGCCGGCGGCGCGCTGGCGGTCAACCTGTACGACACCGCGCACGCGGCGCACGTGCAGCGCCTGCGGCTCGCCTTCGGCGCCGCGAACGTCTGGGTGGTCGAGGAGGAGCGCCAGAGCAACCGCGTCGCCTTTGCCCGGGTGCCGCCGGCGCCAGACGCGGCGCCGACGCCGGCCAGTCCCGCGCTGGCGCCGCGCGGTGCCCGCGAGCTCGCCGACGTGTTCGCGCGGCTGCGCGACGTGTTCGTGGCCGGACCGGACTGAAGCATGGCCGACGCCCCCACCATCCGGCATCGCGAGGACGCGTCGCGCTTCGAAGCCGCGCTCGACGGCGCGCGCGGCGTGCTGCACTACCAGCGCAGCGGCAGCGGGGCCGCCGCGAGCTTGGTCATCCCCGCCGTCGTGGTCGATCCGGCCATCGCCGGCCGCGGCGTCGCCGGCGCGCTCACCCGCGCGGCGCTCGACTGGGCGCGCTCGGAGGGGCTCCGCGTCGAGCCGGTGTGCCCGTACGTGGCGGCTTGGATGCAGCGTCACCCGGAGTACGCGGCGCTCCGGGCGTAGCCGACGCCCTCAGCCCGCTGGGCGCGCCTCGGGTGCCGTCGCGGCGGCGGTGCCGCGCCCGGCCTCGGCCAGCATCGGCGACAGCGCCGCCCAAACGTGCTCGGCGAGCGCGGGCTGGGCCTCGGCCGTCGGGTGAAGGCGGTCGGCCTGGAACGCGCTGTCGTCGAAGGCGATCGGTTCGAGCAGGAAGGGCAGGTGGCGGGCCCCCTCGGCCCGCGCGATCTCGCCGAACAGCGCGAAGAACGCTTCGGTGTATTCGGGGCCGTAGTTGGGGGGCAGTCGCATGCCGACGACCAGCACGTCGGCGCCCGAGGCCTTCGCGGCGCGCACCATGCGCTCGAGGTTGGCGCGCGTCTGCGCCAGCGGCAGGCCGCGCAGGCCGTCGTTGGCGCCCAGCGCAAGAACGAACAGGGCGGGCCGATGCTCGGCCAGCGCCGCGTCGACCCGGGCGACGCCGCCAGCGGTGGTCTCGCCGCTGATCGACGCGTTGACCATCCGGAAGCCCGGCGCCTCATCGCGCATCCGCCCATCGAGCAGCGCCACCCAGCCCTGCTCGGCGGCGAGGTTGTAGGCGGCCGACAGCGAATCGCCGAAGACGAGCACGCTGCGCGGCGCGTTCGCCGCGTCGCCGGATGCGTCCTCGCCGCCGCCGGTCGCGCTTGAAGCGCCGTTCGCGCCAGCCGCCGCTACGTCTGGCGTCGTCGACGTGGGGCTTTCGCCGCCGCCTGCGTCCTCCCCACCGGATGTCGCACCTGAGCAGGCCGCCAGCGCCGCAACGCAGGCCGCGAGCGCGACGGCGCGCAGCGCCGTGACGCCCTGTTGAGCCGCGCGCGCCCACAGTGCGCCGTATTCCCCGATGCCTTCCGCCATGCCGATGACCGCCTTGATGAGCCCAGAGCGCCTTGCCGCGACCGACCCCGTTCTTCGCGTCGAGGCCCTCGGCAAGCAGGTGGCGCTGCCCTCGGGGCCGCTGACCATCCTTTCCGACGTGGGTTTTAGCATCGCGCCGGGTGAAGCGTTCGCCATCGTCGGCGCCTCCGGTTCAGGCAAGAGCACGCTGCTGTCGCTGCTCGCCGGCCTCGACGTGCCCAGCAGCGGCCGCGTCGCGCTGGCCGGCCAGGACCTCGGGAGGCTTGACGAAGACGGCCGCGCCGCGCTGCGCGCCGAGAAGGTCGGCTTCGTGTTCCAGAACTTCCAGCTGCTGCCGGCCCTCACCGCGCTCGAGAACGTGATGCTGCCGCTCGAGCTGCGCGGCGATCGCGACGTCGACGGCCCGGCGCGCGAGGTGCTGCGCCAGGTGGGCCTCGGCGAGCGGCTCGCCCACTACCCGCGGCAGCTCTCGGGCGGCGAGCAGCAGCGCGTGGCGATCGCGCGGGCCTTCGTGACCCGTCCCGCCGTGCTGTTCGCCGACGAGCCCACCGGCAACCTCGACACCGCCACCGGCTCGCAGATCATCGAGCTGCTGTTCCGGCTGAACGCGGAAGCCGGCACCACGCTGGTGCTCGTGACGCACGACGAGCGCCTCGCCGCGCGCTGCGGGCGGCAGCTGCGGCTCGATGCGGGCCGGGTGAGCGCATGAGCGCCGCCGACGGCGGGATCGCGCCCGCCGCGACGCCGCGGCGCCGCGCCGGCGCGTGGCGGCTCACGCTGCGCCAGGCGCTGCGCGATCTGGCCGCGGGCGAGGTGCGGCTGTTGATCGCGGCACTGGCGCTTGCGGTCGCCTCGGTCACGACGATCAGCTTCCTGACCGACCGCGCCGAGCGCGCGCTGGCGCTCGAGGCCAACCGCCTGCTCGGCGGCGACGCGGTGCTGCGCGCCGATGCGCCGCTGCCGGCCGAGACGCTGGCCCTCGCCGACCGCCCCGGCCTGCGGGCGGTGCGCACGGTGGAGTTCCCGAGCATGGTCCGCGTGGGCGAGCGCCTGCGCCTGGGCGACCTGCGCGCCGTGGGCGCCGAGTTCCCGCTGCGCGGCGCGTTCGTGATCCGCGACGAGGCCGGGCAGCGCGATGTCGCCGGCGGCCCCGCGCGCGGCACCGTCTGGCTCACCCGCAGCGGCGCCAACACGCTGGGCGCGCGACTCGGCGATACCGTCAGCCTTGGCGATGCCGACCTGCGCCTCGCCGCCGTGATCGAGCAGGAGCCCGACGGCGCGCTCGACTACTTCAACGTGGCGCCGCGCGTGGTGATGCACCTCGACGACCTCGAGGCCACCGGGCTCGTGCAGCCGGGCAGCCGCATCGCCTACCGCCTCGTCGTGGCCGGCGAGCCCGATGCGGTCGAGGCTTTCACCTCGGAGGCGCGCGAATCGCTGGCGCGCGGCCAGCGGCTGGAGACCAGCGCCGACGGGCGACCCGAGATCCGCCGCGCCCTCGACCGCGCCAGCCGTTTCCTTGGCCTCGCGACGATGGTGGCCGTGATCCTCGCGGCGATCGCGGTGGCGATGGCCGCCCGCCGGCACAGCGCGCGCCACCTCGACGCCTGCGCGGTGATGCGCTGCCTCGGCGCCAGCCAGGCCACGATCGTGCGGGTGCAGGTTGGCTCGCTGCTCTTGATCGGCCTGCTCGGCAGCACGATCGGCGTGGCCGTGGCCTGGGGACTGTCGTTCGCGATCGGGCACTGGCTGAATGCGGCGCTCGGCATCGCCGTGCCCTCGTCGGGCGTCATGCCGCTGCTCGCCGGCTACGGCGTCGGGCTGACCGTGCTGGTCGCCTTCGCCGTGCCGCCGGTGCTGGCGCTGCGCCGCGTGCCGGCCCTGCGCGTGCTGCGCCGCGACCTCGACCTGAAAGAGCCGAGCGCGGCGCTCCTGGTGCTGCTGGCCCTCGGCGGCTTCTCGGCCCTGCTGTGGTGGCAGGCCGATTCGCCCGAACTGGCCGGCGCGATGCTCGGCGGCCTCATCGCGACCTTCGCGGTGCTGGCCCTGCTCGGCTTCGCGCTGGTGCGCGGCGTCGCCCTGCTGCGGCCGCGGCTGCGCGGGCCGTGGCGCTACGGCCTTGCGAACGTCAGCCGGCGGGCCGCGACGACCGTGGCGCAGGTCAGCGCGCTGGGCTTGGGCCTCATGGCCCTGCTCGTGCTGACCTTCGTCCGCACCGACCTGCTGTCGCGCTGGCAGGACGCGCTGCCGGCCGATGCGCCGAACCGCTTCATCATCAACGTGCAGCCCGAGCAGGTCGCGCCGCTGAAGGCCTTCCTCGACGACCAGGGCATTGGCGACCCGACGCTGTATCCGATGATCCGCGGCCGGCTCGTGGAGCGGAACGGAACGCCGGTGAGCGGCGCCGATTTCGCCGAGGACGAGCCGCGCGCGCGGCGGCTCGCCGAGCGCGAGTTCAACCTCAGCAGCGCCGACGTCCTCGGCGACGACAACGAGGTCGTGGCCGGGACGTTCTGGGGCGAGACCGCCGACGGGCGCGGCCAGCGCGGGAGCGAGGGCGTCGAAGTGGCGCCCGGCACCGTCGAGCTTTCGGTCGAGGACGGCATCGCCGAGACGCTGGGCTGGCGGCTGGGCGACCGGATCACCTTCGACATCGCCGGCACGCGGCTCGCGGGGACGATCACCTCGATCCGCGAAGTGTCGTGGGAGAGCTTCCGGCCGAACTTCTTCGTGCTGGTCTCGCCGGAAGCGATGGCCGGCCTTCGCGGCAGCAGCATTACCGCCATCCACCTCCCGGCGGGTCGCGACGACTTCACCCGCGCGCTGAACGATCGCTTCGCGAACCTGTCGGTGATCGACATCGATGCGATCCTGACGCAGGTGCGCAGCACGGCCGACCAGGTGTCGACGGTCGTCGAGGCGGTGTTCTACGTCGCGCTTCTGGCCGGGGCGCTCGTGCTGCTGGCCGCGGTCGGCGCCAGCCAGGACGAGCGCCTGCGCGAGGGCGCG